>ERZ827423.108-NODE-108-length-110757-cov-17.719463_pt1 | contig 110757 bp, 97 predicted proteins | sample MGYA00519775_ERZ827423 | MGnify/ENA primary metagenome ERZ827423 (study PRJEB31778, sample SAMEA3449296) | human gut metagenome | biome: human gut; feature: human-associated habitat; material: faeces | place: United Kingdom | collected 2010/2012 ... | reverse complement strand
AAATTCCCCGATAGTTCAGCCGGTAGAACACCTGACTGTTAATCAGGGCGTCGTAGGTTCGAGTCCTACTCGGGGAGCCAGAAAATCAATGTCCCGGACGTTTTCCGTTCGGGATTTTTTATTTTTATGTATGCTTTCCTGCTCTTTTTACAAAAAGCACAAAATAAAATACGGAACCAGTTTTCAGGGTATAAAACACACCTTAAAATACTGATTCCGTATGTAAAGTTTTAAATATTTATCTTTTTATTGCCAGCTTATCTTGTCAGTTTATAAATAAGCGCGTTGCAGATTGCAGCCGCAACGTTGCTGCCGCCCTTGCGCCCTACTGCTACTATATAAGGAATGCCTGTCTGCATAATAATTTCTTTTGATTCCACTACATTAACAAAGCCTACCGGCACGCCGATTACCAGTGCCGGTTTTATTTTGCCTTCTTTTACAAGCTCATCAAGGCGTACCAGCGCGGTAGGAGCATTGCCAACGGCAATAATTACCGGGCCTTCAACGGTGCAGGCTTTTTCCATGCAGGCTGCCGCACGTGTGGAACCTGCTTCTTTGGCCCTTGCTGCAACGTCGGCATCTGCCATAAAGCAAACGGCTTTGGCGCCGAGCTTGGCAAGCCCTGCTTTATTAATACCGGTGCAGGCCATATTGGTATCGGTAATAATGGTTGCGCCGTTTTTTAAAGCCTCCAGTGCTTTTTCAACTACGCCTTCAGAAAAACGCATATTGCGTGCATAGTCAAAATCAGCAGAGGTATGAATAACACGTTTAACAATGCTTATTTTTTCGGGGTCAATTTTTAATTCGCCCAGTTCTTCACCGATAATTTCCATACTGCGTTTTTCTATATCCGCAGGCAGTACATTTTGTAATTTCATATAAACCTCCTGTTATTTTTCAATACCTTCGCGCGCCATAATTCCCTTATCCATCGGATGTTTTACCTTACGCATTTCCGATACATAATCGGCAATTTCAACAAGCTCCGGTGCGGGGTTGCGCCCTGTTAAAACAACTTCCAGATTTTCCGGCTTATGCCGCAAAAATTCAATGAGTTTCGGCATTTCAAAAACTTTTGCGTTCAGTGCGCCTATTACTTCGTCCAAAATTAAAAGCGAATAGCCGCCGTTTTTTATTTTTGCCAGAACCTGTTCAAACATTTTATTATGCTCGATAAGCAAAGCATGTTTTTCTTCTTCATTCATTTGAAAAGTAAACTTTTTGCTTTCTTTGCCGCGCATTACTTCAATATCCGGCAGTTTGGCAAGCGAATAAAGCTCCCCGCTGTCGCGGCTTTTTAAAAACTGCACCAGCAGAACCTTATTGCCGCGCCCTGCACAGCGTACTGCCAGGCCAACGGCAGCGGTGGTTTTTCCCTTGCCGTCGCCGCAGTAAATGTGTATTAACCCAAACATTTAAATACCAGCCTCTAAAATTTCGTAAACTTTCTTCATGTCGATGTTCTTTCTGATATTGTCGGCAAGAATATCATACTGTTGCTTTTTATATTCATCAAAATTGATAACTTTAATGTCGTCGCTGCTCATGCCTTTTTTGGCAAGCAGTGCTTCAACAACGGCAGCTGCAACGCCTTCGCTGTCGAAAATGCCGTGTACATAAGTGCCGTAAACATTAAGCTGCCCTTCAATATGCTGGGAACCTTCCGGCATAACGCCGCCTTCTTCGTAAATAGGCTGCATTTGCGTAAGCGCATTATCTTTATCAAATTCGGTTACGCCGGAATGAATTTCGTAGCCGTAAAAATCTTTGCCGCTGAGATTTGCAAAAACGCCCTGCACGCTGCCGAAACGGCCTTCCACGCGGATAGTGCGTTTCTTTTCTGCAAAAATGGTTTCAACATCCAAAAGCCCGATACCGGCAGTATCGCCGCCTTCTTCAACGCCATACGGGTCGCTCAGGTTTTTGCCGAGCATCTGGTAACCGCCGCAAACGCCGAAAATAACAGTCCCTTTATGCGCATGCTTCAGAATTTCTGCTTCAAAACCGCTCTGACGCAGCCATTTCAGATCGCCAATAGTATTTTTAGTGCCGGGAATGATAATCATATCTGGATTTTTCAAATCCTGCACTTTATCTACATAACGCAGGGAAACGCCGGGAATAAGTTCAAACACGTTAAAATCGGTGTAGTTAGACATGCGCGGAATACGCACAACAGCAATATCAACCGCTTTAACTTCGGTATGTTCGGTTAAGCGTTCGGAAAGGCTGTCCTCGTCTTCTATATCGACATGCAGCATCGGCACTACGCCTACAACGGGCACGCCTGTTTTTTCTTCTATCATTTTCAAACCCGGGCGCAGAATTTCCACATCGCCGCGGAATTTGTTAATGATAACGCCTTTTACCATTGCGCGTTCATCCGGCTCAAGCAGCATTAACGTTCCGTAAATGGAGGCAAATACGCCGCCGCGGTCGATATCCGCAACCAGAAGCACAGGAGCCTTTGCCATTTTGGCCATGCCCATATTTACAATATCGTCGGTTTTAATGTTAATTTCCGCCGGGCTGCCGGCGCCTTCGATAACGATAATATCATTTTTATCTGCAAGGCCGTTAAAGGCTTTCATAATTTCCGGCTTCAGCGTATGCTTCATTTTAAAATATTCAGCCGCTGTCATTGTGCCGATAGGCTCACCGTTTACAATAACCTGCGAACCGCAGTCGCTGGTAGGTTTTAACAAAATCGGGTTCATGGCAACGTCAGGCTCAATACCGGCAGCTTCCGCCTGCACAACCTGTGCCCTGCCCATTTCCGCGCCGGTGCGCGTTATAAAGGAATTAAGGGCCATATTCTGCGATTTAAAAGGCGCCACCTTATAGCCGTCCTGATTGAAAACACGGCACAAGCCCGCAGTCACAAGGCTTTTGCCTGCATTTGACATTGTTCCCTGAACCATTATTGTTTTGGCCACGTTAATCACTCGCTCCCATTAAAAATTTATGTATATCATGGTAACCGCCAATAATAGGCGCATTATTATCACAGTTAACTGCGGCGGCAATTACCGGCACATTACCGGCGCTGTGTTTGCCTGTTACGCAGCTTGTTACATGGTCGCCGCAAATAAGTATTTTAAGCGGCTCTTTAACGCTTTTTAAAACAGGGCCGATAAAGTCTTCATCAATGCGCGTTATAAAATCCGCTTTGCCGGTGTAATCATACCTGTGCGCCGCTTCGTCGCTGCCGTTAAAATGCGTAACCACAAAATCGTAATCCTTTAAAAATTTTATGGTTTGCCCTGCCTTTGCGCAAATGTCAGTATCAATATCCGCCGTTGCCGTTGGCAAATCAGGCACCGGCATTTTCAGCGCGCGGGCAATGCCGCGTACAATTTCGGCTTTGCATACGGCTGAACCTTTAATGCCATGCAAATCATAAAATGCAGGCAGCAGCTTTCTTTCCGAAGGCCCCCAAGGATAAATCCGGTAACTGATGCCGTTTCTGGCAAAAGGTTTAAGTTTTTCGGTGGTTTCATCTATAAATGTTTTTAAAAGCAATGACCTTGCTTTCAAATCACTCAAAAGCATGTCGATATTAAGCCCCATACTCTCGTGCGGAGGAGCAATATTACAGTCATGCAGAATCTGCCTGTCATTATCCAGAATCAATAAATTGCGGTACTCGGAAAGATGCAAAAACTCAATTCCCTGCCATAACTTATTGCATACGGCGGCAGCTTCTGCCATTTCTTTTGCTGTAAGCTCCATTGCGTTAAAGGAAAGCAGCTTTCCGGCTCCGTCAACGGATGCCAGATTGCAGCGCAGCACCATTTCGTATTCACTGATGTCGCGCCCGTTTGCCAAAAGTTCCAGATAGGCACGGTTAAGCGGAAAATCCTTCTGCTCAACGCCCAGCAATCTTAAAATACAGCCCAGGCTTTCCGCCGGAAAATCGCTGCCGCAAATGCTTATTTCCGAATATGAACCTTTTTTCAGCAGTTTGTCAATATTAGGATGCCGGGCATATTCAAACGGCGTCCTGCCCCCAAAAGCATCTATCGGGTCATCTCCCAACCCGTCAATTATCACCATTAATGAGCGCATTATTTTGTACTTCCTTTAATGCTTTGATAAATCTTATATTAACAGCATGCCTTTTAACGGCAATGCGGTAATAATTTCCGTTTAAATTATGGTAGTTGGCGCAGCTGCGGATTAAAAAGCCCTTCTTTAAAAGCTGTTCTTTTAAATCCTGCGGCTGTTCCAGTTTGAAAAATATATAATTAGCCTCAGAACCATAGGTTCTGGCGCCGAGCCTGTTCAGCGCAGCGGTAAGATAACGGCGTTCTTTTGCTATAAGTTTTTTTGCCTTTTTGACATATGCAGTTTCATCCAAGGCAGCGCAGCCAGCTTCCTGCGCCGGTACGGAAACATTCCAGTCCTGCCCGCATTCATGCAGGCGCAAAAGCAAATCCGTATCTGCCGTAAGGCAGTAGCCAAGGCGCAAACCCGGCATGGCATAGGTTTTGGTAAAGGCCTTTAATATAATAAGATTATTATTGCTTTGCAGCTTTTCAATCATGCTGTAAGCATTTTCGTCAGCCACAAAATCCATAAAACATTCGTCAATTAAAATTTTTATGTTAAGTTTCCGGCATTTGGCAATTATCTCTGTTAAAAGTTCTTTATCAATAAGTTTGCCGGTAGGATTATTGGGATTGCAGATAACCATAAAATCAATATCCGGCGTCAACTGCTGCAAAATATCGCTCTGTGGTTCAAAATTATTTTCTTCCTGCAGCAAGTAATAATCTATCCCGCAGCCAACACTGCGCAGAGCCTTTTCATAATCGGCAAAGGTAGGCGCAAAAAGCAATGCTTTTTTCGGCCTTAAGGCCAGAGCCAGTTTAAACAGTACATCAGCTGCACCGTTGCTGAAAAAAATGTATTCCCCCGGCACGGCTAAAAATCCGGCCAGTTTTTCCGTTAAGCGGCGGCAGAACGGGTCCGGATAATCCGCACATCCTGCAATGGATTTTACAATTGCTTTTTTTACAGACTGCGGCAACCCAAGCGGATTAATGTTTGCAGAATAATCAGCAAGGTTCTTTTTGCCGCTGGTGGTATATACATCGCCGCCATGCACATAGGTATACATCATTTACTCTCCAATTATAAAAATCTTAATTAAATACACCAAAGAAAAAGTTAAAATGCTTAAAATACAGGTCATGTACATTAAGCCATTCATTTTTACAATATCTTCGGCATCCGTTTTTTTCACTTCGTCTCCAATGGTATCTTTAGGCACCCATTTGCCAAAATAAAAATGCCTGCCGCCAAGTTTAATACCAAGCGCACCGGCTGCCGCCGATTCCGTCATGGCCGAATTGGGGCTTAAATGATGGCGCCTGTCTCGCTTAAAAATACGCCATGAACCGGAAGCATCCATATTCAGAAAATACGCTGCTGCTACCATTAACAAACCGGAAATACGCGCCGGTATAAAGTTGGCAGCGTCATCCAGCTTTGCTGCACAGCGCCCGAAATACAAATATTTATCGTTTTTATAGCCAACCATGGAATCCATGGTGTTAATTGCTTTATACAAAAATGCCAGCGGCGCCCCGCCGATAAACATGAAAAACAGCGGTGCAATAACGCCGTCAGAGGTATTTTCCGCAACTGTTTCCACGGCAGCCTTTGCAACTTCTTCATCGGTAAGTTCTGCCGTATCGCGCCCTACAATCCACGAAAGTTTTTTGCGCGCTTCCTGCAAATCGCCGCTTTTCAGTGCATCGTACACCTGCAAGCTTGCTTCTTTAAGTGAACGCATTGCAAAAATCTGATAAAACATAAATGTTTCAACGGCAAACGCCAGTACCGGGCTGTACATTTCTGCCAGCGTTAAAATAAAATACGGCACGGCAAAAGCTACCGTTAAAACAATAACCACCAGCACAAAGCCGCCCATCAGCAAACCTTCCGGCTTTTCTCCGCAAAAGCGGCGCACAGACCTTTCGGTTATGCTTATCAGTTTGCCTATAAAGCAAATAGGATGCGGCAGCCAGCGCGGGTCGCCAAAAATAAAATCTAAAATAAACCCCAAAATTATTGCTGTTAAAAGAACCATACTACAAACCCTTCATCATCAACCAATCATTATTTATCCCTGTAAGCGCGGCAGGCTTTTACAAAATTTACAGCAAACTCTGTATTGCCCCACAAATGAATGTGCGGATAGCCTGCGTAAAGGTTCGGCGTTGTATAAACCGCTTCCCATGCTTTTGTTCCGGAAGCTTTGGCAACGGCAAAAGTATCGCCGTTATTGGTGCTGTCGGAATAATGGAACTCGTGCCCGTTAATTTGCCCGCCTTTTTTGCACAGCAGATTATCGCGCTTGGCCGTTAAAACAACATAGCCAAAACGGTTCAGCTTCTGCGTCATATAAGTTTCGCCGTCTACAACGCCTGCCCAGTCATAAACCTGCCCGCTCTTATCGCGGAAAGCCTTCATCAGGTACATAAATCCGCCGCATTCGGCAATACACGGCAGCCCGGAGTCTACCGCATTTTTTATGCTTGCGCGCATGGAAAAATTATCCTGTAAAACTTCGGCATACAGCTCCGGATAGCCGCCGCCAAGATACAAGCCGTCACATTCCGGCAGCTGTTTATCTTCCAGCGGGCTGAAATACACAAGCTCAGCACCAAGGCTTTCCAAAAGTTCCAGCGCGTCCTGATAATAAAAGCAAAAGGCCTTGTCGTAAGCAACGGCAATTTTTACACCGGCAATTTTTTCTTGCTGCAAATCCGTATAAGTTAATGCCGGAGCCGCTGCCGCAATTTCAAGCAGCCTGTCAAAATCAATGCTTTTTTCTGCCTGGGCAGCAAGCGTATTGATAATTTCCTGCAAACCGGTAATTTCGCCCGCCGTTACAAGCCCTAAATGGCGGCTTTCAAAATTGCAGTTCTCCATATGCGGCATATAGCCGAGCAAAGGTATGCCGGTTTCTTTTTCAATAGCTTCTTTATAAAAAAGATAACTCATTGCCGTTACATTATTTAAAACCGCACCGGCAACATTTACATCTTTACGGAAGTTTTTAAAGCCTTCAATAATGGCGGCAATGGAAAGAGCAGCCCCTTTGGCGTTTACAACCAAAATTACAGGCGTTTGGGTAAGGCGCGCCAAATCGTAGGCACTGCCTTTAAGTGTAGTGCCCATGCCGTCAAAAAAGCCCATAGCCCCTTCCAAAACCGCAATATCGCAATCCTTGCCGTTTTTGGCAAGCAGATATTTGGCAGTTTCTTCCGGAAGCATGAATAAATCCACATTGCGTGATTTTGTGCCGATAACGCGGGAATGAAACATCGGGTCGATATAATCCGGGCCGGATTTAAACGCCGCCGTTTTCAACCCTTTGTTCATTAACGCTTTCAGCACGGCACAAGTTAAAGTTGTTTTACCGCTGCCGCTGGCAGGTGCAGCCAGCATAAAACGCGGCAGCCTCAGTTCAGCCATTTTACTCACCCTTTTTCAATGCCGTCATTATATAAACAGGGTTCTGGGACATCATCAAATTATAAGCACCAAGCTTTTTGGCACGCGCCGCAAACACATTTACAATATCAAGCGCGTAGGCTTCATGCTGCTTGTAATACTCCACCACTTCTATCAAAGTTTCAACGGTAATGGCATTAATTACCACACGGCAGTTTACGTTTTTGGCATAAATTGTGTCTAACATTTTGCACAAATTACCGCCGCTGCCGCCGATAAACACGCAGTCCGGCACCGGCATTTCTTCCAGCTTTTCCGAAGCCTCGCCTGCAATTACGGTAAGGTTCTCCACGCCGAACAGCTCTTTATTTTTTTCAATAAGCTGCACTGCTTCTGGATTGCGTTCAAACGCATAAACCATTCCGCGTCCGGCCTGCAAAGCAAGTTCAATGGAGCAGGAACCAGTACCGGCGCCAATATCATAAATAACGTCGGTTTCCTGCGGCATCAATTTGGAAATGGAAACCGCACGAATTTCCTGCTTCGTCATCGGCACTTTGCTGCGCATGAACAAATCATCGTTCAAACCGTGAACATTATGTGCCAAAGTTTTGGCGTCTTTATTAATAATCATCATTACAGAAAGCGAAGAAAACTGTTTTTGTGCAGCTTCTTCCGCCTTCATGGAACTGATATTTTCGTTATCATAAGAAAGGTTTTCACCTACATAAACCTGCACGCCGCCAAGCCCGAAACGGCACAGTTTGGCGCACAGAGCCTGCGGCGAATTTTCTCCGCCGGTAAGGGCAAATACTTTTTCATTATGGGCAACGGCTTCAATAAAATTCTGCCTGCGGCCGTGCATGCTGATAATTTTTGCGTCATCCCATGACATTTGCAGCTGCTGCGCAAAATAAACAAGGCTGCTGATGCCGCAAAAGCGCACACATTCACAATCCGGCAGCTTGCCGCTGATAGTTTTGGCAAGGCTGAAAAAGCCTACGTCGCCGCTTACAAGTATGCTGACAATATCTTTTTCAGGATTGGCATTTGTGCAAATATTGCATATTTCTGCCGTCTTAATGGTGTCATAAAAACGCTTTTCAGACGCAAAATTCGCAAGCATACGCTTGTCGCCAATCAAAATCGTACTTTGGTTTATTGCTTCAAGGGCTGCGCCGGTTAACAGTTTTGGGTTGCCCGGCCCAATGCCTACAATATTAACCCTTAACATTTCTTCACCTTCATTCTGCGGTCTGGTAACGCTTTTTCATCAGCGCCGCTATATCTGCATAACCGCTGCCGTGTTCGTTTTCGCTTCTGGCAATTATAACAAGTTCCGCCCCGGCTTTATGTGCTGCGGATATTTTTTCTTCAAAGCCGCCGGCTTTGCCGGAATCCTTTGTTACAAGGTATTTAGCATTAAAATGCTTAATCATGGCTATGTTTAAATCTTCTTCAAACGGGCCCTGCATGCAGACCACGTTAGCAGGCTTATAGCCAAGCTCTACAGCTTTGGCCAAAGAATCCTGCATCGGCAGAATCCTCAGCGCTATACGCTCGCTGTAATCCGGCACAGCCGTAAAATCAGGCAGATTTTTACTGCCTGTCGTTAAAAATATTTTGCCTTCGGTATGGCTTAACAATTCGGCTGCTTCTGCGGCGTCATGCACAACTATGGCACTGCCATAGCCAGCTTCTGCCGGGCGTACAAGCCGCAGATATTCCGTATTGTTCAAAGCGCAGGCTTCTTTTACGGTTTGCGTAACCACCGTAGCATACGGATGTGTAGCGTCAATTACACAGTCCGGCTTGTGTTCCGCCAAAAAGCTGCACATAGCCGTTAAATCCATACGCTCCGGCAGAACTTTAACATTATTGTGTTCTTCAATAAGGCCGGCTCCGTACAAGGTCGCTACCGAAACATAAATTTCAATATCAAGCGCAGCAAGCTCTTTTACAAGCCCGCGCCCTTCGCTTGTACCGCCGATAATCCAAATGCATCTGTTCACAGCTTATAGCCTCTGGGGGTAACCAGTTTGCCGTTAATAACTTCGGTTTGCGAGTTGCCGATAATTACAGTGGAGAACATATCTACCTGTTTATCGCGCAGTTCCTGCAAAGTAGTAATTTCGTAAGTTTCACCGTCGCGGCCGATATTGCGCACAATGCCTGCCGGTACATCCGGACGCTGGTTTTTCAGCATAATGTCGCAGGCTTTCTGCAAATAATCGTGGCGCTTAAAGCTGGAAGGATTGTACAGGCAAATGCAAAAATCAGCCTGAGATGCGCAGTCGAGACGTTTTTCGATTTTTTCCCACGGAGTCAGCAAATCGCTTAAAGAAATGAGGCAGAAATCGCTGATGAGCGGAGCTCCGAGCACTGCTGCACCGGAGCATGCTGCGGTAATGCCGGGAACTACTTCAATATCCAGTTCCGGATGATCTGCCGCTACCTGGTACATAATGCCTGCCATGCCGTAAACGCCTGCGTCGCCGCTGGAAATCATGGCTACGGTTTTACCTTTCAGGGCTTCTTCAACAGCAAGGCGGCAGCGGTCAACTTCCCTGCGCATGCCGGTTGTTAAAAATTCCTTGCCGGGAAAATCGTTTTTAATCAAATCTATATAAACATGGTAACCCGCAATAACATCACATTTTTCAAGCGTGTTTTTAGCGCGTGCGGTCATTTGTTCCACACCGCCGGGGCCTAAACCTACTACATAAACTTTCTGCATTTTACACCATCCTTAATTTATTTTAAAAATCTATAATCAGCGGTTCTTCCGCAACCGCCAAAGTAACACCATCATGAGCCGTTTTGCGCAATTTAAGGCAGCCGCCGCTTGCAAGCACTGCCGAACGTTCGCAAACGTTATCAACGCCTGCAATGCTTTTTACAAAAGCGCTCGGCGTAAAATCACCCTTTGCCTGCTGCAGTTCTGCGGCAGTATAAAATTTTACCGGCACATTATGCTTTGCCGCAAAAGCAAGCAGCCCGGCTTCATCTTTTTTTAAATCTACCGAAGCTATGCTTTTTACGCAGCGCATGTCAAACCCATGCTTTTCCATTTCAGCAAGCACAAAATTTTCTATTTTTTCCAAAGGCGTATTTCTGCGGCAGCCAATACCCAAATGTAAAATTTTAGGCATTAAAACAACTGTTGTGCCAAACGGCTTCCTGTTTTTGCAGGTTGTTACAGCCATGCCGGTTTCTCCGCTGCCGGCAAGTTCCACACCGGAAGGCAGAGAACCTTTAATTGCGTAATCGCTGCATAGCCCTGCCGTTTTACCGGCAACAAGCGCCGCTGCAAAATCTTTGGCAGCCTGCATGCTTTCAATAACCATGCCGCGCCGTGCCGCCCATTCGTCAACCGCAAACAGGTTATTAACATCGGTTGCGGTGGTAACAACGGGCACGGCTTTAATTGCGGCGGCAATCTGCCTTGCAAGCTCGTTGGCACCGCCAATATGGCCCGAAAGAAGCGATATTACAAAGTTTGCGCATTCATCAATAACAAGCACTGCCGGGTCGGTGGTTTTGCTTTTAACATGCGGCGCAATAGCGCGCACCGCAATGCCGCTGGCACCAATAAATATCAGCGCGTCAGCCTTATTAAAATACTCAGCGCAAACAACCTTGTAATCATCAACAGCAGTTAAACCTTCGCATACACCGGCAAACTTCGGCATAGTGCAGCATTTTGCCTCGCAGCCAATGCCTGCCAAAAACCTGCCTATGGCGGCGTTAAGCAGCCCGCCGCGTTTGCTGAAGGAAAAAATAACTGCCAGCATTATTTAACCTCAGGTTTAATATCCAGTTTGCTGGGGTCTGCTTCGCGGTAGCCGTGCGCAAATGTCGGGTTATACAGTTCGCTTCTGTCGTATTCGCTGCCAAGGAAATAGCCGACAGTAATGAGCGCGGTTTTGGTAATATTGTATTTGGCCGCGGTTTCGGCAATAGTGCCTACCGTGCAGCGGCAAACCTTTTCATCCGGCCAGGAAGCCTTATAAACAATGGCTGCCGGGGTATCTTCTTTATAACCGCCTGCAATGAGTTCTTTCTGAAGTTTTTCCAGCATGCTGGAGCTTAAAAAGATTACCATTGTTGCATTGTGCGCAGCATAATCGGCAATTTTTTGTTTTGAAGGAACAGGAGTGCGCCCTTCCATACGGGTAATAATAACCGACTGGCTTACATTCGGCAGAGTGTATTCTGCTTTTAAAGCGGCTGCAGCAGCGCAGAAGGAACTTACGCCGGGCACAATTTCATAATCGAGCCCATAGCTGCGCAGAAGGTCAATCTGCTCGCGGTGAGCGCCGTAAATGCTTGGATCGCCGGTGTGCAGGCGTACAACCAGTTTACCGCTCTGAGCCGCCGGTACCATGGCTGCAATAACTTCCTCCAAAGTCATTTTTGCGCTGTCCATAATTACGCAGTCAGGTTTCGCATATTTTAAAAGTTCTGGGTTAACTAAGGAACCGGCATAAATAATAAGGTCAGCCTTTTCCAAAAGTTCTTTGCCTTTCACCGTAATTAAATCCACGGCACCCGGGCCTGCGCCAATAAAATAAATCATTTGTCAAACTCCTTTTCCTTAACTAAAATTATCGAAAAATAACTGCTTTTTTCGTCAATCTCATTCAAATCGCGGTAAACTTTTTCGCCGGGCAATCCGCAGCGTTCCACCATTGCGGCATGGCTCAAAAGCCCGCGTTCTTTAAGTTCGTCGCGCACACTTGCAATCTGGCTGGCCGATTTCATCAACACTTTATTGCCGGGCGCGTCTAAAAATTTACTCGATTCTTTATAACTGCCGGGCAGGATGATTAAAGGCTCTGCCTTTTCGCACAGCGATACGTTAAGCTTTGCGGCAACGGCGCAGAAGCTGGTTACACCGGCAACGAGCTCTGCATCATAGCCTGCTTTAAGCACCAGTTTATGCACATAAATGCAGGTAGCGTAAACAGTCGGGCAGCCAAGCGTGATGAACACCACGTTTTTGCCTTCATCCAAAAGTTTGGTAATGGTATCGGCGCCTTCCTGGTGTGCCTTGGCCAAAGCGTCTTTATCCTTCGTCATCGGCATGTAAATAACAACCTGTTCCTTTTCGTCGATATTTACAATCTGATTAACGATATTTTTTGCAGTCATAATATCGCCGTCGCCTTTGGGAAGCGCCACAACATCGCATTCCTTCAAAAGGCGTACTGCCTTCAGCGTCATCAGCTCCGGGTCGCCGGGGCCAATGCCTACGCTGTACAATTTACCTCGCATTATCTTCATCCTTCCTTTTCATCTGATGCAGTTTTATAAGTTCATCTGCATGGGCTGTTTTGCCCAAAATGCCGTATACGTTGGAGAACATCAGCGCGCCGGTTTTTAACTTGCCGTGCACGCGGTGCTGCATATAATAATCTATCTTTTCCGTAACGGCAGGCATAACTTTGTCAAACAGGTTTTCTGCCTTTAAAATTTTAATAACTTCGTCAGTAGTCAGCGCTTCGTAAATCTTACGTCCTGTTTCAAGGCCTGCGCCGTTAAACAGCGCCTGCAGGGCAAACAGTTCGGTGCGGCAGTCCGCATACTTGCTGTGCGTATTCATTACGCCCTGCGCCAGTTTTACCAACTTGCCGCTGTGCCCTATTAAAAGCAGACTTTCAAAGCCCTTATACACGGCGTAGTCCAAAAGCTCGCCCACAAAATTGCTGCATGTAACGGCGTTGTCAATATCCACCTGCAAATTATCGCGTGTAAAATCTTCACCGTAGTTGCCAAAAAATACCAATAAATCTTTATTCCCCTTTTCAGCCTGTACATTTATTTCGGTGTACATGGTTTCAATCAGCGCCGTGTCGCTCATCGGCTCAACTATGCCGCTGGTGCCCAAAATGCTGATGCCGCCTTCAATGCCCAGGCGCGGGTTAAAAGTTTTCGGCGCTATTTGTACACCTGCCGGGGCAGATATTGTTACCTTCAAGCTGCCGCTGTAATTAAACTGTTCTGCCGCATCGCGCAGGCTTTTTAAAATCATTTTGCGCGGCACAGGGTTAATGGCAGGGCCGCCCACGCTGCACGCAAGGCCCGGCTTTGTTACCCTGCCGACACCTTCGCCGCCTTCAATAATATCTTCCGGCGCGTCAGTTTTTTCTACTTTGGCATAAATTAAAATGCCGTTGGTGTCATCAGGGTCATCGCCGCTGTCTTTTTGTATAGCGCAGCAAGCGTAATCCGGCGTCATTTCAACCTCGTGCGTTTCAAGGTGCAGGCGCACGCCTTTTGGCGTATCTATATCGGCAAAATCAATGCGACGCCCCGAAAGCAGCATCATAGCCGCGGCCTTGGCAGCAGCAGCGGCGCAGCTTCCGGTTGTGTAACCGCAGCGCATTTGTTTGCCCTGCGAAAATGTGTATTCTTCCATAAAAATCCTTTCCAATTCCGGCACAATACGCCGGAACAGCTGCCTTTAATAATAAAAAAGGCTCCTGCCCTACGGCAGAAGTCACAAATACCAACAACACCGCTTGCGCAGTGTTCCTTTTGCTCTCTCCATCGCCCGTAGATACAGCCATTATCAGCCATGCTTCCGGCTAAAACCGGCGGCGGGACCGCTGCGGGCTTGCACCGCAGTACACAGGCCGATTTATTCACTTACCGTATCATTATAACATAGAATTTTTAAAAGTCCAATAAAAATCGTTCCCGGCAAGTTAAATATTGCCCGCTTTGCCTGCCCCTGCTATAATAATACAGATACAGGAGGACGATATTTATGAATATGCAGGAAATGATAGCACGCATTAACTTTCTTGCGCGCAAAAAACGCACCGAGGGCTTAACCGAAAGCGAACTTATTGAGCAGAAAGAACTTTACGAGCTTTACCTTGGCAATATCCGCGCGCAGGTAAAGCAAAAGCTCGACAGCCTTCTTGCCGCCGGCCAGGAAAACACGGTGCAGCACTGATGTTTACTCTTGGACACGGAACCGTTTATTATGAAGACGAATTTTTGCTCGTCATCAATAAACCTGCCGGAATGTTGGTACACCCAACGGTTAAAGAGGACGGCGGCACTTTATATAATTTTGTTAAGCGCTATTACGAAGCCAACCATATAGAAAGCGGCCTGCACCCCGTTTCAAGGCTCGACCGCAATACCTCCGGGCTTGTTGTTTTTACCAAGCAGCCGCGCATACAATTTTTGCTTTCTCAGCAGCAAATGGTAAAAAAATACCTTGGCATTACGGCAAAACTGCCCCCTGCCGCGGCAGGAATTATAGAGGCCCCCATTGCCCGCAAGGAAGGGAGCATAATTGAGCGCTGCATCAGCGAAAGCGGCAAATATGCCCGCACCGATTACCGCGTTATTTTTACAAATAAAAACATGGCACTTGCGGAACTTACGCTGCACACAGGGCGCACCCACCAGATACGCGTGCATCTTGCGCATATAGGCTGCCCGCTTTATAACGACAACCTTTACGGAACGCCCGGGCCGCAGAACCGCCACGCGCTGCACGCCAGTTATTTAAAATTTACGCACCCCGTAACCGGCAGGGTTTTGGAAATTTCCTGCGGGCTTCCGGAAGATTTGCGTAAAATTATATACTAATTATCAATATAGTATGCTATAATTAACTTATAAAATTCTTGAAAAGGAGTTGTAGCAAATGCCATTAGTAACATCTACAGAAATGTTTAAAAAAGCCTATGAAGGACATTACGCTGTTGGCGCGTTCAATGTCAATAATATGGAAATTATACAGGGAATTGTTTCTGCCGCCAAGGAGGAAAATTCCCCTTTAATTTTGCAGGTTTCCGCAGGCGCGCGCAAATACGCCAGCCACATTTATTTAATGAAACTGGTAGAAGCAGCCGTTGAAGACACCGGCCTGCCCATCTGCCTGCACCTTGACCACGGCGAAGATTTTGAAATCTGCAAAGCCTGCGTTGACGGCGGCTTTACCTCCGTTATGATTGACGGCAGCAAGCATCCGTTTGAAGAAAACATTGAGCTTACCAAACGTGTTGTTGACTACGCCCACAACAAAGGCGTTGTTGTTGAAGCAGAGCTCGGCCGCCTTGCCGGTGTTGAAGACGCAGTTAAAGTAAACACTAAAGACGCTACCTACACCGACCCCGACCAGGCAGTTGAATTTGTAGAACGCACCGGCGTTGACTCTCTGGCTATCGCTATCGGCACCAGCCACGGCGCTTACAAATTTAAAGGCAAACCGGAACTTGATTTTGCCCGCCTTGAAAAAATTACCAACATGCTGCCGGGCTTCCCGCTTGTACTGCACGGCGCGTCCACCGTTATTCCGCAGTTTGTTGAAGAATGCAACAAATACGGCGGCAAACTGGACGGCGCACAGGGCGTTCCGGAAGACATGCTCTTAAAAGCAGGCAAATTCGGTGTTTGCAAAATTAACATTGATACCGACCTGCGCCTTGCCATGACTGCTTCCATCCGCAAATATATGCACGAACATCCTGCTGATTTTGACCCGCGCCAATACTTAAAACCTGCACGCGAAGCCATTAAACAAATGGTAGTTCACAAAATGCGCGACGTACTGAACAGCAGCGGCAGACTGTAATAAGCACAATTTTAAACCTGAATTAAACTTAAAAGCACTTGTATATAAGGGTTACCCTAATGCAAGTGCTTTTGTTCTGCCTGTTTACTTAATATTTCAGCAGCGGGCAATTTTTTAATATCAAATAACTATGCCAAAACTGATTTTTCGCTCCTTTTTCCGCACAATTATTTCAAACGTTTTAATCATAACACATAAAAATGTGGATATATCATAGTAAAATAAGTTTTAATCTGTATTTCACCTTTTAACGTTACTATAAACATATCTGACAAGGAGTGTGATTTAAGATGATTTACCGTCTCAGAAGATGGAGCGCCGCCCTGCTGCTGGGAATGATTTTAAGCCTGCTATGTATTTTGCAATGCTTTGCGGCAGGTACCGTCAGCCAGGTTAACTTGCATATCGGGCAAACGCCGGATGCCGTTTACCTCACCTATTCCGCGCCGGACGCAGTACAGGAAGCGTTTTCCGTAACAGGGCCAAAAGGAACTGTTGATTATGCCGCCAATCCCGTCTGGTCGGATTCGGCAGGCAAATACCTTTATTCTGCTAAAGTAGATGGGCTAGCACCTGATACTAACTATACCTATAACATTGCAGGCTCTTATTCCGGCACGTTTAAAACACCGGCAGAAACAGGTGCTTTTACCTTCGCCTTTTTAACCGACACACAGATTGGTTTTGCAGCTGACGCCAAAGCTACAGGAGCTATGTTCTCTCTGCTGAACAGCTGTGATGATTTGGCTTTTGCCTATATTGCCGGTGATATGACAGACTCCTCCCATAATGAACGGCAATGGGAAATGCTTTTTGAAAACGGCGGTGTAAATGCCGGTGCCGGACAAACCTTTTTCGGCAGCCACCTCATTACTGCCGCACAGGGCAACCACGACAACAGCAGTTTCAGCGGCCACATTACTGCCCCTTGCGCTAACAGCGGCGTAGGCCCTGTTGTTTATGCTTTTGATTACAGCAATGTAAAATTTGTAATTCTTAACATGAACACCCCGGATACCTGGGCAGCACAGGCAGATTTTCTGCGCCAGCAGGCAGCCGATGCCAAAAATAAAGGCAAGTGGCTTGTTGCCGGCTTTCACCAGTCGCTCTATTCCGGCGCCGCACATATCGTGGATTCCGGCATTATATCAGCACGTAAATTCTGGTCACCACTGTTTGCAGAACTTGGTGTGGATTTAGTTTTGCAGGGGCACGACCATGTATATGCCAGAGGCTTTGTAACCGGCACTGGCAGCAACGCAAACCTGACTGCGGAAAATAATAGCTATCACGTTGTTTCCAATATTCCTCTCTACATTACCGGCGGACACTCCGGTGCGGTTAAATGGTATGCGGCACGCAATTACCAGATTTCTGCCGGTGACCCGCTGACACCCAATTACGGCTTTCTGGATGTAAATTCCGCAGTGCCTGCCCAAAATCCGTGGGGCACCGATACCAGCAGAACACATGAGCAAACATATATTTTAATTAATGTTGACGGTGATATCATGACTATCTCCACCTATATGTTCCGTTATGACGGAATCTCCGATAAAATGGCAACTCCTCCCTATCTGTACGACAGTTTAACCATAAGCCGTTAAGATACAATCTTATAAATTTTAATGCAAAAAGCGCTTGTATTCAGAGCAACATCTGATGCAGGCGCTTTTTTATATAAAAAATAAGGCTCCGCAAACCACGGAACCTTTGTGAATTTATTTATTGAACTTTATGTACTGCTTCTGCCATTTCTTTTACGTAATCGCTAACGGGCTGCACGCAGTCCGTGCCGTATTTGCCAACTATTTTTACAACTGCGCTGCCAACAATGGCGCCGTCGCTTACTGCCGCCATTTCTTCGGCCTGTTTAGGCGTTGCTATGCCAAAACCAACTGCCGCCGGCACATCCGTTGCCTGGCGTATTTTTTCCGTCATGGCGGCAATGTCGGTGGTAATGTCGCTGCGCACGCCCGTAACGCCAAGCGAAGAAACAATATACACATACCCTTCCGCGTCTTTGGCAATCATTTTAATGCGCTCGTCGGAGGTCGGCGCTACCAGCGGAATTAAATCCACGCCGTACTTACGGCAAAGCTCTGCCAGCGGCGCTTTTTCTTCGTAAGGCACGTCCGGCACAATAATTCCGTCCAGCCCAACGCTTTGGCAGTTTGCCAGAAATTTTTCCGTGCCATAGGTAAAAATAGGGTTGATATAAGTTAAAAACACCAGCGGCACATCTGTTTTTGTGCGTACGTTTTTTAACATGGCAAAAATTTTATCGGTTGTGGTGCCTGCGCTTAAAGCACGGATGTTGGCAGCCTGAATTACTTCGCCCTCCGCCACCGGGTCGGAAAAAGGTATGCCCAGTTCAACAATATCCGCACCGGCGTTTGCCATAGCAACGATAAGCTGCTCGGTAACATCAAGGTTTGGGTCGCCTGCTGTTATAAAAGGTATGAAACATTTACGCTGTTTTTTAAAAGCTGCTGATATTTTACTCATGCAAATCCACCCCCATGTATCTTGCAATGGCTGCTACGTCTTTATCGCCGCGGCCGGAAACATTTACTACGATAATTTTATCTTTCGGCAAAGCAGGCGCCAGCTTTTGTGCATAGGCAATAGCGTGAGCGCTTTCGATAGCCGGAATAATGCCTTCCGTTCTGGAAAGATAGCTGAATGCCGCTACAGCTTCATCGTCAGTTGCCGATACATACTGCGCACGCCCGCTATCATAAAGAGCCGCGTGTTCAGGCCCTATGCCGGGGTAATCAAGCCCTGCCGAAATGCTGTATACCGGTGCAATCTGGCCGTATTCATCCTGCAAAAAGTAAGATTTCATGCCGTGGAAAATGCCAAGGCTGCCGCGGGCAATGGTTGCCGCCGTCTGCGCAGTATTAACGCCGCGCCCTGCTGCTTCCACGCCGATAAGCTGTACTTCCTTGTCGGGAATGAAATCATAAAACAGGCCCATGGCGTTAGAACCGCCGCCCACGCACGCCATTACAACATCCGGCAGGCGGCCTTCTTTTTCAAGCATCTGTGCTTTGACTTCCTTGCCGATAACGCTCTGAAAATCACGTACCATTTCCGGATACGGGTGCGGACCCATAACGGAACCGAGCACATAATAGGTATCGTTTACATTGGCAGTCCACTGGCGCAGCGCTTCGTTAACGGCATCTTTAAGGGTTTTGGTGCCGCTTTCCACAGCTACTACCTTTGCACCCAAAAGTTCCATACGGAACACGTTCAGGGCCTGGCGTTCGGTATCTTCGCGCCCCATATAAACCGTACATTCCATATCCATCAGCGCAGCCGCCGTTGCCGTTGCCACGCCGTGCTGGCCTGCGCCGGTTTCAGCAAGCACACGCTTTTTGCCCATTTTTTTGGCCAGCAGCACCTGCCCCAGCACGTTGTTTATTTTGTGCGAGCCGGTATGGTTCAGGTCTTCGCGTTTTAAATAAATTTTAGCGCCGCCAAGGTCTTTGGTCATCTTTTCTGCATAATACAAAAGTGAAGGACGGTTGGCATATTCGTGAAAAAGTTTCTGCAGTTCTTTATTAAACTGCGGGTCGTTTTTATAATATTCGTAAGCCTTTTCAAGCTCTATAACCGCGTGCATCAATGTTTCCGGTATATACTGCCCGCCGTGTATTCCGTATCTTCCTTTAGTCATCATGTTCATCCTTTCACCTGTTTTATAAAATTCTTAATTTTTATTTCATCCTTACTGCCGCCGGTTTCCACTCCGCCGCTTACATCAACGGCGTATGGCTTTAAGCCTTTTAATGCGCTGCGCACATTTCCGGCATTCAGCCCGCCGGCTAAAAAGTAAGGTTTATTTATTTTAAAGCCCTTTAAAAGCTGCGTATCAAACTGCCTGCCCGTTCCGCCGTATGACGCGGTGCTGTAAGTATCGAACAAAAAATACTCGCAGTTGTAAAACGCGGCTTTTTTTATGTCTGCTTCTTCCCTTACGCGCACGGCTTTAATAATTGGCAGCGTGCATATTTTGCGCAGTTCCGCAATATAGGCGTTGGTTTCATCTCCGTGCAGCTGCACCATGTTTATTATGCCAAGTTCGGCAGCCGCGGCAATTTCCTCCGGCGGAGCATTTACAAAAACCCCGATGCTCTTTATTTTTTTATTCAGCTTTGCTTTCAGGCTGCGTGCCGTTATTAAACTTACATACCGTTTGCTTAACGGGTAAAACACAAAGCCGGTAAAATCAGATTTTTGCCTGTTTACAATTTCCACGTCCTGCAAAGTTTTTATGCCGCAGATTTTTACCTTTACCATCACTCAACACCTGCCAGTTGTTTCAGCGCACCTGCTGCGTCACCGCTGCGCATCAGCGTTTCACCTATTAATACGGCGTCTGCACCGGCGTTTTGCAGTTTTACAACATCATCGCGCGTTTTTATGCCGCTTTCCGCCACAAAAGTTATGCCCGGCGGCACCAGCTTTTTTAAGCGCAGGCTGTTATTAAAATCAACCGTAAAATCCTTTAAATTGCGGTTATTAACGCCTATAATTTCCGCACCGGCTTTCAATGCCGTTTCCAGCTCCGCCTCGTCATGCACTTCCGTTAAAACATCAAGCCCAAAGCTTTTTGCCGCGGCAAGATATTCCCGCAAAACGCTTTCTTCCAAAAGTGCCGTTATTAAAAGTATGGCGTCAGCGCCGATAAGTTTCGCTTCGTAAATCTGCGCTTCGTGTACGGTAAAATCCTTACGCAGAACAGGAAGCGAAATGCTTTGGCTGATTGTCTTTAAATATTCGTTGCTGCCTAAAAAATACTGCGGTTCCGTAAGGCACGACACTGCTGCCGCACCGGCTTTTGCGTAAGCCCTGGCCTGCAAAACCGGGTTAAAATTCTTTGCGATAAGCCCTTTGGAAGGCGAGGCTTTTTTTACTTCGCAGATAAAAGAAAGCCCCTGCTTTTTTAACGCCTGCGCAAACCCGCGGTTTACTTGCGGCAGCGCTTCCGCCTCACGGCGCAAAGTATTTAAACCATATTTTTTTATAAGTTCACCGGCACGTTCTTTAGATGCCGCCGCTAAAGTATCAAGTATCATAAAAGCCTCACATAGTGCTTAATTTTACAAGCTGCTGCAATTTTTTGTAAGCCCTGCCGCTGTCGATGGTTTCTTCCGCCAGAGCCGCACATTCCTTAATGCTGCCTTTGCCGCCAAGGTATAAACTTACGGCGCTGTTTAAAACAACTGCGTCGCGTTTGCTGCCGCGTTCCGTGCCGTTTAAAATATTCGTGGTTATCTGCGCGTTTTCCTGTGCATCGCCGCCTACAAGGTCGGCTTTAGAACAGCGTTTAAAGCCCAAATCGGCAGGGTCGAAAATATATTCCGTAACTTTGCCGTTAATAATTTCGGCCATTGTGTTGGTTGAAGAAACTGTTACTTCGTCAAGCCCGTCGTTGCCGTAAACCACTATGCCGCGTTTAACGCCGAGGTTTGAAAGCACGCGTGCCAGCGGCAGCACCAGTTCCTTCTGGTAAACGCCCAAAAGCTGCAAACTTGCAAAAGCCGGGTTTGCCAAAGGCCCGATGATATTAAAAATGGTTCTGATGCCGATTTCTTTGCGCACCGGGCCTGCATAACGCATTGAAGCGTGACAGGACTGTGCGAACAAAAAGCAAAGGTTAATTTTTTGCAGCAGTTCTTCATTTTTCTCTGCCGGCAAATCTATTTTTACACCCAAAGCCTCAAGTACATCGGCGGCGCCGCTTTTGCTTGATACACTGCGGTTGCCGTGTTTTGCCACCGGCTGCCCGGCCGCGCTTATTACAAAGGCACTGGTTGTAGATATATTAAAAGTATTTGCGCAATCGCCGCCTGTGCCTACTATATCAAGAACATCGCCCTTTGTATGGATGCGGCTGCATTTTTCGCGCAGCACCTGCGCACAGGCGGTAATTTCGTCTATTGTTTCACCTTTCATGCGCATGGCGGTAATAAAAGCCGCAATCTGAGCGTTGGTAGCGCCGCCGCTCATAATCTGGTTAAAAGCTTCGCGTGATTCTGTTCCTGCAAGGTTCTGCCCTGCTGCAAGTTTGGCAATTGCTGTGTTAATCATTTTTAAATCCCCCTTAAATATCAGTCACTCAAAAAATTTGCAAGTATTTTCATGCCTTCCGGCGTCATTACCGATTCCGCGTTACCATATCGGCAAAGCACTCCTTTGCAACCGGTACAGCCGTATAATCAGCGGCATAGGCTTTTACTTCATCCAAACTTAAATTCAACATTTTGTCCCCCCTGAAAGTTTTTTGTTGGAAATGGCTGCCGCGCTAAATAAAAAAGCCTGTCCCTGTAAATATACAAGGACAGGCAATAATGCTATAAACCTGCGGTACCACCTTGATTCGCGGAAGATTCCGCGCACTTTAGCAGAGTGCCAACACACCCCTCGCCCGTAACGCTGGCGCTGCGTTGCAGAATACTCACAGGAAAACCTGCTTTGACTGCACCCTCAACGGTCCATTTATCAGACTGCATTTCTATCCGTTCCCAGCAACCGGACTCTCTGTGAGCGCATTTTCTGACTTGATCTCCGTCTCGTAGGTTTAGTGGTAATTATTAACTTGTGTATAGTTTACGCACAATACTGTAATTAGTCAACAAATTTTTATCAAAAACCTTAAAATTTTCAATTTTGCTGTAAATATGTAAAGCTGTTTACAAATTTATGCACATAAACGTTAATCGTCTTTGCGCAGAACTATTTTGCTTACACGGTCATTGGCATCAATATAAAAATCAAGCCCGGCATCTTCATAATCACCGTCACTCGGAAAATCATATCCAAGCATCATGGTTTGTTTTAAACTTTCGTCATTTTTATCGGGCGTAAAATAAACCACTCTGTTAGGCATGCCGTACTGCCCTACAACACGTGCGGCTTCATCGCCGTTGCTTACGCCGCGCATGGTTGCAAACAAGGGTGATTTGCCCTCCATAGCCGTAATGGTATGTTTTTTGCGGTTAACGCTGATTTTTACATCTGCATACTCGTAAACATAATCACCGTGTTCTTTGCCTTCTTTAAGCAGTTTGCCGAGAGCCGCGTTTTCCGGCACAAAAACATCGTCAAGTTTCCATTCACCAAAATTAATATCCTCGTCATTAAGCAAGGGTTCAGCTTCCGCAGGCGTTAAATATTCGGTTGCTATGTAACCCTTATGCCCGTTCCATACGGCTTCAGCCCAGGGCTGCTCGTCTTTTGTAATGCGCAGCAGCGAATGGCGCGGCAGGCAGCTGATTATGTTATTGCTTACGGCAGGATTGGAACGGAAATTAACGTCATCTTCTGCCAAAATCATAAATTCGCCGCTTTTGTAGCCGCTTACGCGTTCGGTTGAATAAAATTTTGTCAAATCTTCTGCCGATGCAGAATTTGCAAATACGGCAAGGCTGATTGCCGCCGTAGCCGTCAAAGCCAAAACTCCCTTAAACATTACTGCTTTGCTGCTCCTTTCTTATTTTGCAAGCTGTTCTTTTAAATAGTTTTCTGCTGCTTCAAGCTGAGTGTCTTTCATGCTTTGCAGGTCAAGCTCCACCTCAACATCCGGCTTAATGCCGGTGCCGTGAATTGAACGCCCGCTCGGCGTATAATATTTAGCTGTTGTAAGTTTCAGCCCTGTATTTTCACTTAATTTATAAACGGATTGAACCGAACCCTTGCCAAAAGTCTGCACGCCGAAAAGCTTGCCCGCACCGGTATCCTGCACCGCACCGGCAACAATTTCAGCCGCACTGGCGCTGCCGTGGTCAACAAGCACAGCCAGCGGATATTTGACTTTTTCAAGGTTTGATTCTTCAACAAAGGTATTGCCGCTGCGGTCCTTAATAGATACCACCGTGCCTTTGGGAACAATGTACTGCGCAACTTTTACACATTCGCCCAAAATGCCGCCGGGGTTATGGCGCAAATCGAGCAGCAAGGCCTGCATGCCTTCTTTTTCAAGCTCTATATACTTTTTGGCAAAATCGGCGCCGGTCTGTTCGTTAAATACCGAAATGCGTATATAACCGATTTTTGTACCTGGAAGCATTTGCCCGCCTACCGATTCCACCTTAATATCGCCGCGGATAACGCGCACTGTACGCTCTGCGCCGTCTGCGCTTTCAAGAAGCAGCTCCACTTCCGTGCCCTGCTTGCCGCGTATTTTGGCAACAACATCCTCCAGCTGCATACCGTCAACATTCGTACCGTCAACGGCAAGAATTTTATCTCCGGCTTTTATTCCGGCTTCGTCGCCCGGTGTTCCTTTCATTGGCGCAACTACAACAAAATCATCGTCCTTTTTACCAAGAACAACACCAATGCCGCCAAAAACACCGTCCGTCAAATCAGTAATTTCGCTGAAGCTTTTCTTGTCAAGGTAAGCGGAATACGGGTCGCCCAAAGCCTTAACCATGCCGGAAGTAGCACCGTCAAACAGTTTTTCGCTGTCAACCGGCTCCACATAGTTATCACGCACGGTAACAAGTGTTTTTAAAAATACCATGCCTCCGGCAGAACTGCCGGCCGCTTTCTGCACCAAGGCCATGATAACGGCCAGGGTAATTACTGCTGTACAGGCACATGCCAGCAGCAAAGTTAAAAAGTTAAACCTTTTTTTCAGCATTTATGCCCCTCCAATTGCGGCCCATTACGGCAGATAGTTCATCGGGTCGGTAAGTTCACCGTTCAGGCGTGCTTCAAAATGGCAGTGCGGGCCGGTAGACCAGCCGGTGCTGCCTGCAAGCGCTATCGTCTGGCCCTGCTGAACATACTGGCCTTCAGATACCCACAGTTCACTGTTATGCCCATACAAACTTACAAGCCCGCCGCCATGGTCAATCATTACGCAGTAGCCATAACCGCCCAGCCAGCCGGAATATACAACCGTGCCGCTGTCTGCTGCGGCAATAGGCGTACCGGTGTCACAGGCAATATCATAACCTGAATGGTAACGGGTAGTGCCGAAAATAGGATGTGTGCGCCAACCATAGTAGGAAGTAATTTCGCCCTGCACCGGCCAGATAAATTTGCCCGTGCCTCCGCCGCCCGGCATACCGCCCGCATTTTGCAGGCTGCGCAGCATGCTGGCAATGTTTTCGCTGATAGCGGCAAGGCGGTCGTACTCGCCTTCAACCTGGCTGCGTTCTTCTTCGGCAGCATATAAAAGCTGCGCTCTTTCTTCACGCCGTGCTTCTGCTTCCTGGCGTTTTACTTCAAGCTCTGCCCTTAAAGCATCAAGCTCCTTGGTCTGGGCGTCAAGTTCTTCCTGCCGCTTTTCAATTTCAGCCATCGATTTATTAATGGCATCAAGCATTGCAATATCGCGGCTGATTATTTTTTGCAGCAGGAACATACGGGACGAAAAGTCAGAAAAATCTTTCGCACCCAAAAGTACATCCAGATAGTTAATCTGTCCGTTGATATAAATATCGCGCAGGCGCTTTTTAAAAATGTTCATCCTGCGTTCAAGGTTGGCTTTTTCTTCTGCCAGTTTAGCCTGATTATCGGCAATGGCAGTATCAAGTTCCGCCTGGCGGGCATTAATTTCGTCAAGGCGTATCTGTAACTGGCGCAGTTCACTTACTACTTCTTCCATATGGCTGCTGGCCGCATCGGCAGCACGCCTTGCTTCTTCGCGCTGCGCTTCCATATCGCGCATCTGCTGCTGCACCCTGTCATATTCAGCTTGTTTTTCAGAAAGCTCGTCGGCGTAACCATGCAGCACCGGCAGGCCTGCAACACATGCCGCCAGAACTGCCGCCAGAACTTTACTTTTCAACATGCGCAGCCCTCCCGTCAAACGCGCAGGAATTTGCGCAAAGATACATAACTGCCGGCCGCACCGATAGCTGTTCCGCTGATGATAATAAACAAATCAACATAAATCAGCATCGGGTAAGGAGGCAGCATCGGCAAAAAAGCAAGCGTGGAGTAGATACGCGACAGCAGAGCCGAATAAGAAATATCTATTATGGTAATGGAAATAAGCGAACCGAAAAAGCCCAGCGTCATGCCTTCCAGCATAAACGGCCAGCGGATAAACCAGTCGGTTGCGCCTACGTATTTCATTATGTTAACTTCGCGCCTGCGGGCAAAAACCGTCAGGCGGATGGTATTTGCAATAATAAACAACGTTGCAAAAGCAAGCAGCACTACCAGAAGAATACCGCCGATACGCAGTATTTTGGTAATCTGAAACAGCTGCTCAACAACTTCCTGCCCGAATTTTGCGGTTTCCACGCCTTCCATTTCGCCAATCTGCGGAGTAAGCTCGGCTATGCGTTCCGGAGCGTCCACTTCCACTTCAAAATAATACGGGAATGGATTATCCGTGCCAAGCGAGTTAAGCAGGTTCTGCTGTTCGCCAAGGCGTTCTTTAAAGCGTTCCAGCGCTTCTTCTTTGGTTACCGGAGTAACTTTTTCAACACCGGGAAGCCCTTCCAGTTTGGTACGCGTTGCTTCAAGCACATCGCCGTCTGCTTCGTCCTGCATATAAACGGTTATCTGTACCTGGCTTTCCAGATATTGGGCAAGGTTATTGGTGTTTAAAAATAATAAAAGAAACATACCCAAAACCAACAGCGACAAAGCAACGGTCGATACAGAGGCTACGCTCATCAGGCCGTTGCGCCGTATGGATTTATATGTTTCCCTTACAAAATATTCTTTCGTACTAAGACTCATAGCCGTATACTCCTTTTGCATCATCGCGCACAATATGTCCGTGCTCAATGGCTATAACCCTTTTTTCCATTTCATCAACTATTTCCCTGTCGTGCGTAGCCATTACAATAGTGGTTCCGCTTTTGTTTACCTCGCGGAAAATATCCATAATTTCCCAGCTGGTTTCCGGGTCGAGGTTGCCGGTAGGTTCATCGGCTATTAAAAGGATAGGGTCGTTAACAATGGCGCGTGCAATGGCAATGCGCTGCTGTTCGCCGCCGCTGAGCTCGGTAGGATAAGCATGCGCACGCTTGCGCAGCCCTACAAGGTCAAGCACATCGTTAACGCGGCGTTTGATTTTGCGGTACGGGGTTTCTATAACCTGCATTGCAAACGCAACATTGTCATATACGGTACGGTCAGGCAGCAGGCGGTAATCCTGAAAAACTATGCCCAGCTGCCTTCTGAAATACGGAATTTCCTTATCTGTCATTTTTACAAGGTCATGCCCGTTTACGATAACTTTACCGCTGGAAGGCAGAACCTCACGGAACAGCATTTTAAAGAAAGTAGACTTTCCTGCGCCGCTCGGGCCTACAATAAAAACAAATTCGCCCTGCTCAATACGGACGTTAATGTCCTGCAAAGCGACTGAACCGCCTGGATAAATTTTGCTTACGTCTATCATTTCCAGCATACGGCCTGCTCCTTTCATTCTTCACCGCGCAGCAGCGCAAAAGTTCTTTCCAAATTAAGCTGTGCCTTACTGCGCAGTTGCTCCATCCGTTCATTCTGTACAACCGGCGGTTTGCACCACGCGGCTTTAAGTACGTTTACAAGCTGCTCTTTTTTTATATCGTCCACGCTTCCGGCAAGCACACCACCGGCGGTATTTACAAAAGCGTCAACCTTGGGGTCGTACGAGATTGCCAAAAGCGGCACCTTCATAACTGCCGCAAAAACCAGTGCGTGCAGGCGCATGCCCAAAAGCAGCTTAAAATTGCCTATCAGCGATAAAAATTCTTCCGTATTATATGCGGAATCCAAAAAATAAATGTCTTTTTCGTCTTTTAAAAAGCTGTTAACGGCAGCACAGCTTTTTAAATCTGCCGGATATTGAAGCGGCAAAAGCACTATCTGCGCGTCATGCTCTGATTTAAACTGTTTTAAGGCAGCTGCAATTACCTTAAAACAATTTATATCATTTGCCCACGGGCGCACAGAAATACCAAGCACCGGCCTGTTAATGTCGATACCGGCATTTTGCAGTATTTTCTGCCCTATGGTTTTATCTGCAACGGGCAAAGCCAGTACAGAATCGGCAGTTACAATAATATTTCTGCCGCTGAGGCCCATTTTTAAGAGTTCAGTCTGTGAATCTGCATCTCTTACCGTAATTAAATCCGCCTTGCTGCAGACAATTCTTGTCAGCTTTCTTGCCAGCGTATTGCGGATTGGGCCAATGCCGTGCGAATACAGCATAACCTTTTTGCCTGCCATTTTACCCATTAAAATTATGAACAGATAATAAAAAAGGCTGCGCAGGCTGGTTACATCCTGCAAAAGGCTGCCGCCGCCGCTTAAAAGCATATCGGCATTTTTTAGGGCACTGTATATTTTAAAAAAGTTAAAACGGTAAATGCTTTTTACTTTATGTTTGGCAGATGTTTCGGCAGGATTGCCGGAAATAACCGTAAGGTCAATTTCCGGCTGTACGCCGCGCAAAGCCCTTACAATAGATGTAAGCATGGCTTCGTCACCCGCGTTGGCAAATCCGTAATATCCGGAAATGACAATTTTATTCATTACCCAAATATCTCCTTTGCCACTTCTGCAAATAAGGCATTAACAAATTAAGCACAACTACTGCTGCTATGCCTATTACGGCTCCAAGCCAGTAGCCGTCCAGTGCACGGATATAGCTCATGATAACCGGTGTGCGCATATGCGCAAAGGTCTGCACAAGGCTGCCCTGCCCTATAACCGCTCCTGCCACAAGTATCATCTGCCACAGGCGCGGAGCTTTGTAATAAGCCGCGTAAGCCGCTACAAAAAAGGCAGGATGCCCAATCATAAATTCTTTGGTACGCGGGCGTGCATACATCAGCTGTTCCAGCAGTGCGCGCATTTTAAGTTCAATGCCCCAGACAGGCACGCCGGAAGTATGGCCGCTGCGGCCTACAAAAATATAAGCTACAAAAGCCAGAACGCCCAGAATAAATAAATGTTCAAGTTTAATATGGGTCGATAAAAGATAGCGGATATCGGCAATAAGGCCGCCGCCAGTTTTGCCGCCGAAAATATTAAAACGTTTGACATACCATAACAGCATTAATAATACCGGCATAATAAACGTTAATTTTACGCCGCGGTAAATGTCAATTTCCAAAAAGAAACGGATATCGCCCAAAAGTGCGGAAATCATTGCCGCACCACACAAGGACATGGCAACTGCCGCGCCAAGCTGTACGGTAGTGCGCATTAAAAACTGCACCATGCATTTGCAGCGTACTTTTACGCTCTCCCACCATTCCACAACTACAATCATTGAAAGTACCGGGAATACGCAGGCAGAAACAAATGCCAGAAGCTGCCTCGGCAAAGGCGAAGCCATTTTTACAACCAATGCAGCGGCTGCGGCACCAAAAACCGCAAACAGAATATACTGCAATTTACTGCTAAGCCCCAAAAGCAGTGCAAGATACATTATGCCTGCTGCAACAACGGCAAGTGCAGGCAGAACCAACAGCATTTTATCAGGGAAATATGCCTGATAGCCATTGGCATCCGCGTTAAACACACCGCTGGTGCCAAGCTTAAAACCGCGCGACTGAACATCAGCGGCAATACTCTTAACATAATCAAGGTTAAGCTCTAAAATATCCTGCCCGTTTTGCGGCAGCATAAAAGGTTTAATATAATTAATGCGGATATTGCGTTCTTCATCGGTAAGTGCCCAGCGGCGCAAAGCCTCGGGCATTTTCAGCTTGCGCTGCTCTGCCTTGTCGATAATATAAGAACGCGCTACCTGATAATCCATTTTTTCCGCCATGGGAATAAGTCCTTCCATAGGCGCAAACTGGAGCTGGGTATAATGTTCAACCATGCCGAAAACCATGTTATGGCTCAACAATTTTTCTGCCATGTAATCAAGCTTATCGGGGAAACCCACTAATTCCTTGCCGCAGCCGATATAAGAAACAACATTTGCGCCGGATTCATCAATACGGCTGAAAATGCTGTCTATCTGCTGTTCCGTTACCGGCAGATAATTTTGCGGGCGGACGATAACGTTAAACCCGGCAGCTGCAATCTGCCGCATTTCTTCAGTGGAAAGGCCAAGAGGCGCCTGCATCAGCGGCATTTTGGTATCGTAGTTGTCGCCTTCAATAATACGCGGGTCGCCCAAAACACGGATAATACGCGGAGATTCACTTACAACGGCAATACGTTCCGGCGCATAGCGCAGATAAAGGTCCTCTTCCACTTCTTTAAAAGTTATAGGTGATTTTCCTTCTGCAATATAAACAGCGTCGGGAATTATATCCTGCTGCTGCAAAGCCGCAAACTGCGTTCCGGCAGTTCCGCCGTGCAAAAGCTCACGCCCCGGAGCGGCATAAACAAGCCCTTTGTTGTCAAGTTTTTTCAGGGTAGTGTCAAAAACTATCAGCGAAGTAACACCGGCATCTTTAAAATCTTTCAATACGGAATCAAGCGGCAGGCCTTCCCAGTCGGCAAGCTGCTGCAGGCCTTCGTATTCCATAGCCATTTCTACGGTATTGTTTTTTTCTTCTATTTCATATCTGCTGTAATTAAGCCATAAAGCACAAACAAGCCCTATAACAATAACTGCCAGCAAAACCGGATTATAACGGCTTTTCATTGCTATCTCCACCCATTAGCCAGTTAAATTTTCTTTTGCTGTGACCTTAAATAAGCCTCAATAAACATATCCAGGCCGCCGTCCATAACAGCCTGTACGTTGCCGGTTTCGGCACCTGTACGATGGTCCTTAACCATTTTATACGGCTGGAAAACATAAGAGCGTATCTGACTGCCCCATTCAATGTCCTGGTAATCACCGGCAATATCATTTTTCAGCGCTTCCTGTTTGGCGCGTTCATATTCGTACAGTTTGGCGCGCAGAAGCTGCATGCAGCGTTCACGGTTCTGAATCTGCGAGCGTTCGTTCTGGCACTGTACGATTATGCCGGTCGGAATATGCGTCATACGCACGGCGGAGCTTGTTTTGTTTACGTGCTGTCCACCTGCGCCGCTGGCACGGTAAGTATCAACCTTTAAATCGGACGGGTCGATTTTAATATCGACGGTATCGTCAAGTTCAGGCATAACGTCAACAGCCGCAAAAGAAGTATGGCGGCGTGCGTTGGCGTCAAACGGAGAAATGCGCACGAGGCGGTGTACACCCTTTTCGCTGCGCAGATAGCCGTAAGCATTATGGCCGTTAATTTGCAGTGTAGCACTTTTTACGCCAGCTTCATCGCCGGGCAGATAGTCCAGCATTTCAATAGCAAAGCCCTGGCGTTCGGCATAACGGGTAAACATGCGCAGAAGCATGCTTGTCCAGTCCTGTGCTTCGGTACCGCCGGCACCGGCATGCAGGGTTAAAATAGCATTGTTGGCATCATATTCGCCGTTTAAGAGCATTCCCAGTTCCAAATGCTCTATTTCTGCTTTTGCAGCTTCCAACCCGGCTTCAAGTTCTTCTTCCATGCCGGATTCCGGTTCTTCCAAAGCAAGCTCTACCATAACCTCAAGGTCATCAAGCCTTTGCTCAAGGTTATGTACAATGCCCACTTCTTCCTTCAGCTGCGTAACAGCCTGGGCTGTTTTCTGCGCGGCATCCGGGTTGTCCCAGAAATCCGGCGCACCCATTTTATGTTCTAATTCAGCAATGCGGTCCTCTTTGGCAGCGACGTCAAAGAGATCCCCTCATTTCCTCTAATTTTTGCTTCAATGCGGATATTTCGGGTTTGTATTCCTCTATCAGCACCAAATTCACATCCCTTCGTAGGTAATTTATTTTAATTTATGTTTTTATTTATCTTTGCCGCAGCAGTTTTTATATTTTTTGCCGCTGCCGCAGGGGCACGGGTCGTTGCGGCCCGGTTCTTCCTTCTTAACAACAGGCTGTTTGGTGCCTTCGTCACCGGCGTTGGTAGAAGCATTTTCCAGACGGTCTTCCACCTTAGGCTGGGTAATAACGTTTACGCGGTAAATGTAACGTACAACGTCGTCCTGAATAGCGTCAATCATTGCCTGGAACATATCGTAGGCTTCAAATTTATATTCAACCAGCGGGTCTTTCTGCCCGTATGCACGCAGGCCAACGCCTTCACGCAGCATATCCATGGCATCAAGGTGTTCCATCCAGTGGTTGTCTACAACCTTAAGCATTACAAGGTTTTCCAGTTCACGCATCAGTTCAGGCGTAATGGCAGCTTCACGTTCTGCGTAATGCTCATCGGCAACTTTGTACAGATATTCTTCCAGTTCCTCACGGCTGAGGTTCTGCAGATATTCAACGGTTAAAAGCCCGCGCGGAGCGTAGAATTCTTCGGCATAGTTAATAAGTGCCTGCAAATCCCAGTCTTCGGAATATACTTCCGGCGGGGCATACATTGCCATGGTGCGGTCTACAACCTTATGCACCATTTCCATAATGGTATCGCGCAGGTTAGCCTGCTGCAAAATTTTGCGGCGCTGGCTGTAAATAACTTCACGCTGCTGGTTCATAACGTTATCGTATTCCAGAACCTGCTTACGGATGGTAAAGTTACGGGCTTCTACCTTCTTCTGTGCAGATTCGATGGACTTGGTTACAAGTTTATGTTCGATAGGTTCGTCTTCTTCCATGCCCAGCTTATCCATAATTCCGGAAATATTGTCAGAACCGAACAGGCGCATCAAATCATCCTCCAGCGAAAGGAAGAATTTGGAAGAACCCGGGTCACCCTGACGGGCACAGCGTCCGCGCAGCTGATTATCAATACGGCGGCTTTCGTGGCGTTCCGTACCGATAATGTGCAGGCCGCCGAGTTCAGGCACGCCTTCGCCAAGCATAATATCAGTACCACGGCCTGCCATGTTGGTGGCAATGGTTACAGCGCCGTACTGGCCTGCTTTGGAGATAATCTCCGCTTCTTTTTCATGGTATTTGGCGTTAAGTACGTTGTGCGCTATGCCGCGGCGTTTGAGCATTGCGGAAAGTTCTTCGGACTGTGCGATGGAAGTTGTGCCAACCAGTACCGGGCGGCCGGATTTATGGCATTCTTCAATTTCCGCAACGGCGGCTTTGTATTTGGCGCGTTTTGTTTTATAAATAACATCCGGATAGTCGATACGGATCATCGGTTTGTTGGTAGGAATAACAATTACATCCAGGCCGTAAATTTTCTGGAATTCCTGTTCTTCCGTTTTAGCAGTACCGGTCATGCCGCTGAGCTTGTTGTACATACGGAAGTAGTTCTGGAAAGTAATCGTTGCCAGAGTCTGGCTTTCGCGTTCAACCTTAACGCCTTCTTTGGCTTCAATAGCCTGATGCAGGCCTTCGGAGAAGCGGCGGCCAAACATCAAACGGCCGGTAAATTCATCGACGATAATTACCTGTCCGTCTTTTACAACGTAATCCCTGTCGCGGTGCATAATGGCCTTGGCTTTTAAAGCACACATCAAATGGTGCGAAAAATCAACGCCGTGTTCAGCATCATAAAGGTTGGCAATGCCGAGCATTTTTTCTGCCTTGGCAATACCAGTTTCGGTAGGCGCAACGGTTTTTAATTTTTCGTCTACCGTATAGTCCTCGTTTTCGTTCATGTTGGCAACTACATGCGCCAGCACGCGGTACAAATCGGTAGATTTTTCGCCCGGGCCGGAAATAATCAGCGGTGTACGCGCTTCGTCGATTAAAATACTGTCAACTTCGTCGACAATGCAGAAATTAAGTTCGCGCTGCACCATCTGGTTTTCGTCAACTACCATGTTGTCGCGCAGATAGTCGAAACCAAATTCGTTGTTGGTGCCGTAAGTAATATCGGCAGCATAAGCGGCCTTGCGGTCGGGGTAATCCATATCATGCACAATAAGGCCTACGGAAAGTCCGAGCGCTCTGTAAATTCGGCCCATGTCCTCGCTGTCGCGGCGGGCAAGGTAATCGTTAACGGTAACAACATGTACACCTTTGCCGGTAAGGGCATTCAAATAAGCAGGCAGGGTTGCAACAAGGGTTTTGCCTTCGCCTGTACGCATTTCGGCAATTTTGCCGCGGTGCAGAACAACGCCGCCTATAAGCTGTACATCAAAATGGCGCATGCCGGTAATACGGCGCGAAGTTTCGCGCACAACGGCAAATGCTTCCGGCAGGATATCATCAAGCGTTTCGCCTTTGGCAAGGCGCAGTTTAAACTCGCCGGTTTTAGCAGCAAGATTTGCTGAACTCAGCGCCTGCATCTCCGGCTCCAGTGCATTGATTTTATCGACAATGACCTGAATATTTTTTAATTCTTTGGCATTCGGGTCACCGAAAATCTTTTTTAATATGCTTTCGAGCAACACACTCACTCCTTAAAATTCCCTGTTTTATAAACACTATACTAATATAAAATTTTACCAAAAACCGCGCAAAAAGTCAAAAGCCCGGGCCTTTTGTCCCGGGCTTTTTTGTGAAATCAATGTAAAGATTATTTTAATTCAGGCTGCAGCAAACCATAGTTGCCGTCTTTGCGGCGGTATACAACATTTACTCCGCCATAATCGGGGTCAAAGTATACAAAGAAGTCATGGTCAAGCAGGTTCATCTGCAAAATTGCTTCTTCAGCCGTCATCGGGTTCATCGAGAACTTCTTGTTCTTGATAATCTTGAATTCTTCATCTGGAGCCGCTTCTACTTCGGGAGCAGGTACGGGCTCTACAAAGTTGCTGTATTTACGTTTGGCAAGACGTGTTTTATATTTATGTACCTGGCGTTCAATTTTTTCTACTACCAAGTCAATGGACGAATACATATCTTTGGTAGATTCCTGGGCTCTGATTAAAATTCCGCTGGCCGGAACGGTAATTTCCACAATGTGGTTGCCTTTTTCAACTTTAAGTACTGCACTGATATCGCCAACGGTTTTAAACTGCCTCGTGATTTTCGTAATTTTCTTTTCAACATACTCTTTGAGCGCCGGTGTTACAACAATGTTCTTTCCTCTTACGTTTACGTTCATAAATTATCCCTCCTTAATCCCGAGGTCCGGGATAACAAACTCTTTAGTTTGTTATTATTTGTATTCGCCATAATAATTAAAACTCCTGCAAAAAATTACAAAAACTCGTGCAAAAAAGTCTTTTTTCTGCACGAGTTTACAATCTGCTACTATTGTAACAGTTTCAATTATAAAATTTTGGAAAGAAAACTGCGGGTACGTTCTTCTTTGGCATGTAAAAAAATGTCGTCAGGTTTACCCTGTTCCAGAATTTTACCGCCGTCAACAAACAGCACCCTGTCGCCAACTTCGCGCGCAAAGCCCATTTCGTGGGTAACAACCACCATGGTCATGCCTTCGTTGGCAAGGCGCTTCATAACGTCCAGTACTTCTTTAATCATTTCCGGGTCAAGCGCAGATGTCGGTTCATCAAACAAAAGTGCTTTTGGCTTCATAGCAAGCGCACGCGCAATAGCAACACGCTGCTGCTGCCCGCCGCTCAGCTGGTCCGGATAGGAATCAGCCTTATCGGAAAGGCCAACCTTGCCTAAAAGCTCCATGGCCGTTGCTTCCGCAGTTTTACGGTCAATGCCGCGCACTTTCATCGGCGCAAGCACAAGGTTTTCAAGCACCGTCATGTGCGGGAACAGGTTAAAACGCTGGAACACCATGCCTACTTCCTTGCGCACTTCGTTAATATTGGCTTCGCCGTCCAGCTTAATGCCGTCAACAACAATCGTGCCCTCGGTTGGTTCTTCAAGGTAGTTCATACAGCGCAAAAGCGTACTTTTACCGCTGCCGGACGGGCCGATAATTACCACCACTTCTTTTTCGGCAATGGTAAGGTCAATGCCCTTTAAAACTTCAAGGCTGCCGTAGCTTTTTTTTAGGCCTGTAATTTTAATCATTTCTGTACTCATTTTGTTTCAAACCTCCGCTCCATCAGCCCTACCAGGCGCGCAACCGTAAAGGTCATAATAAGGTAAATTACGGCAACTGCCAGCCAGATTTCAAAAGAAGCATAGGTACGCGCAATAATCAGCTGGCCACGTCTTGTCAGTTCTTCAAAACCGATAACGGAAACAAGCGAAGAATCCTTCAGCATGGCAATAAATTCATTGCCCAGCGGCGGAATAATGCGCTTAAAGGCCTGCGGCATAATTACATAGCGCATAGTCTGGTACCAGGTCATACCCAGAGAGCGCCCGGCTTCCATCTGCCCTTTATCGATAGACTGGATGCCCGCGCGGAAAATTTCGGCAATGTATGCACCGCTGTTAATGGAGCAGGCGCAGATAGCCGCAAAAAACGGGTCAATGCGCTGGCCGATAATGGTAGGCAGCGCAAAATATACCAGAAAGATTTGTACCAAAAGCGGCGTGCCGCGGATAAAATCTACATAAAAGTTAGCTGCATAACGCACCGGTTTAATGCTGGCAAGCCTTGCAACGCCGATAATCATACCTATCAATAAGCCAAAGCCTACGCTCATGGCGGTTATTTCAAGGGTAATTCCGGCACCGGCCAGCAAAAGCGGTATCGCATCTTCAATAAGTTTAAAATTCAGTTCCATTAGGCTTGTCTTTCCTTCCAGTCAGCCTGCGCTTTAATAAATAAAATACGGGGCACACCTTCGTTGCCGTTGATGTTCCCCGCATTCAGGCGCAATGCTTATTTTTTCACTTCACCGAACCAGGTTTTGTAAATCTTGTCATATTCGCCGTCTTTTTTCAGTTCTGCCAAAGCTTTGTTAATGTCTTCAAGCAGTTTGGTGTTGTCTTTTTTAACGGCAATGCCATATTGTTCTGCTTCCATTACATCACCAACGGTTTTGGCAACTTCGCTGCCGCCCTGTGCCAGATAATAACCGATAACCGGGCTGTCGTTGATAACAGCGTCAACGCCGCCGTTGGTCAGTTCCATTGCAGACTCAGTATTGGTATTGAAAAGGGTTACTTTGGCATCTTTAACGCTGTTTGCTTTGTCAGCGCCGGTAGTGCCAATCTGTGCGGCAATGCGTTTGCCGGTAAGGTCATCAATGCTCTTGATGTCGTTGTTGTCTTTTTTAACCATTACAATCAAGCCGGAAGTATAATAAGGGTCGCTCATGCCTACGGCCTGTTTTCTTTCGTCGGTAATGCTCATGCCAGCAATGGCAACGTCAATATTACCGGTGTTCAGTGCAGGAATCAATGCATCAAAACCCATATTGGCAATTTCAACTTTATAGCCAAGTTTTTTACCGATAGCGCGGATTAAATCCATATCAAAACCTGCCAGTTCATCGCTGCCTTCCTTCTGGAATTCAAACGGAGCAAAAGTCGGTTCAGTTGCTACGCGCAAAATTTTCTCCGGCTGAGCCTTAGCCTCATCCTTGCTGCCGCCGCAGCCTGCAACTGCCAGTGCCACAAGCATTAAAGCAGCCATTAAAAACACCAAATACTTTTTCATAAACATAACCTCCAACAGCATAAATTTACAAACTTTTATCTGTTAAAATATTATAGCTCTAAAATACAGGTTAAGCAACAAAAACTTTCAAAAAACCTGTATAAAAAACCATTATTTAGCTTCGCCGAACCATTTATTGTAAATTTTATCAAATTCACCGTTCTGCTTCAGCTCATTAAGCGCCTTGTTAATATCGGCAGCCAGTTTGTCGTTGCCTTTCTTAACAGCAATTCCGTAATCTTCGGCATTCAAAACTTCGCCGACAGTTTTTGCGTATTCACTGCCGCCCTGCGCCAAAAAGTATTTCAGCACCGGAGCATCGTTAATAACAGCGTCAGCCGCGCCGTTTTTCATTTCCAGCACAGCGCTGCCGTTATCGTTAAACGCTGTTACCTTGGCGCCTTCAACTTTTTCTGCGCGGAATGCGCCGGTAGTGCCAATCTGCACGGCAATACGCTTGCCTTTTAAATCATCAATGCTCTTAATATCGTTGTTGTCTTTCGGTACCATTACCAAAAGTCCGGATTTATAATACGGGTCAGAAAAAATTACCTGCTGCTTGCGTTCTTCGGTAATGCTCATACCTGCCAGCGCAACATCAATGTTATCTGCCTGCAAAGCAGGAATTAAAGCGTCAAAGCCCATTGCGCTGATTTCCACTTTATAACCGAGCTGTTTGCCGATAGCACGGATTAAATCCATGTCAAAACCGGTAAGTTCCTCGCTGCCTTCCGCCTGCATTTCAAACGGCGCAAAAGAAGGTTCAGTACCGACACGCAGTAATTTTTCACCGCCCGCCTGTTTCTCATCATTGCCGCCGCAGCCGGCCGTAACAAGCGCCATTGCCAGCATGGCTGCCATTAATAATGCCAAAAACTTTTTCATCAGGTTATCTCCCTCCAATATTCTGCCAACAGGCAGATTATAATAATGTATATTATAAAACTAAAAGCCCTTATGCACAAGCAAAAATATGCAAAAAAGGCTAATTTTTATAAAATAAAGCAACTCAGCTGACCTGGTCTTCGCCCCCACACCCGCCTGCTGGGAGGTTCGCTCCTAAGCAACGTGCTCCCCACTACTGCTCCTCTCGCTTTTTGCGGCAGGACTTACTTCTAAGCTGCGCCGTGCTCACAGTAATTTTTACTGCTTACGTGGATCGTTTTGCCCGCAACTGGCATCGACTTTCAACCACAGACCTGAGCTGCATTTTAATTATAGCGGCTAATAGATTTTTTGCAATACCTGTGGCTAAAAAATTTATAAAATGCTCTTTGATATTTTGCCGCGTTGTAGTATACTATTATGTGCAAGATTTGATTGGACGGATTTTTTACAGGATGGTTGTTTTATGATTGCTTTACCCCAGACACTGGATTTTCCACGCGAAAATAACATACGTGAAATATGCAACTCGCTTTTAACGCTGCTGCAAAAAAAGGATACGGGTTTATACATGCACAGCCAGCAGGTTGCCAACTATTCGGCCTGCATTGCGGCCAAGCTCGGCCTGCCCGCCGCAGAAATCGCTTCCATTAAAAGCGCCGCGCTTCTGCACGATATCGGGCATCTTTCCGTGCCTAACACGATTTTAAAAAAATCGCCCTATTTAAGCACACGCGAAATGGCTACCTATAAACGCCACTGCCAGGCAGGTGCCAGTATGCTCGAAAATATTCCGGAATTTGCGCATATTATCGACATTATTTACAGCCACCACGAAAAGTGGGACGGCACCGGTTACCCCAAGCGTTTAAAGGGCGTAAACATACCGCTGGGAGCGCGTATAATCGCCGTAGCCAATTATTACGACCGCATTGTAAACCCATGCACTCATTACTGGCAAAAAACGCCTATGGAAGCAATTAAGGAAATGAACGACAAAGCCGGCACCGACTTTGACCCCAACGTTGTCCGTGCGTTTTTAGAATCGATAATACCGAGCAAAATACGGTAAAAACAAACTAATACACAAAAGCTCTTGCTTCTTAATTGTAGAAACAAGAGCTTTTTATTTTACCTGTTTTTATACATTTTTTCGTAATATTTTTGGTATTCGCCGCTGATAATTTCCTGCCACCAGTCTTTATTTGCTAAATACCATTCAATCGTTTTGGCTATGCCGTCCTCAAACTTTGTTTGCGGCAGCCAGCCAAGTTCATTGTGTATTTTGGTCGGGTCAATTGCATAACGCCTGTCGTGACCAGGACGGTCTTTTACAAAAGTAATTAAATCTTCGCTTTTGCCCAGCGCTTTTAAAATAATTTTTACTACATCCAAATTACTTTTTTCGTTATGTCCACCGACGTTGTAAACTTCACCCTCACGCCCCTGGCGGATAATTAAATCAATTGCACTGCAATGGTCTTCTACATACAGCCAGTCGCGCACGTTGGCGCCATCGCCGTAAACAGGCAGTGCTTTATCGTGCAGAGCGTTGATAATCATTAACGGAATCAACTTTTCGGGGAAGTGGTACGGGCCATAGTTGTTGCTGCAGCGAGAAATTGTTACCGGCAAACCATACGTTCTGTGGTACGCCAAAACTAATAAATCCGCACCGGCTTTAGATGCAGAATACGGGCTTGATGTATGCAGCGGCGTTGTTTCAGTAAAGAACAAATCCGGCCTATCCAGCGGTAAATCGCCGTATACTTCATCCGTACTTACCTGATGATAACGCTTAATACCATACTTGCGACAGGCGTCCATCAGCACGCCAGTACCGATAACGTTAGTCTTTAAAAACAGCTCCGGCTCTAAAATACTTCGGTCAACATGGCTTTCCGCCGCAAAGTTCATCACAATATCAGGCTTTTCTGCCTCAAACAAGCTGTAAACAAAATCACGGTCGGCAATATCGCCGCGCACAAACTTAAAGTTCGGCTGCTCCATAGCACCCTTCAAGCTGCTTAAATTGCCAGCATACGTCAGCTTATCCAAAGAAATAAATTCATCCTCCGGATGATGCTTAAGCTGATAATATATAAAATTGCTTCCTATAAATCCAGCCCCGCCAGTGATGATGAGTTTCATGTTACACCTCAATAAACCAAAGAATACAAGTGCAAAAATAGTTTATAGCTATTTTCTCTTTACAAATTATAATTTTACTATTTTTTTAATATTTCTCAAGCAATTTAGTAAAAAAGATGCTATTTCATAAGGAAGATACCTTGTAAAAATGTAGGAAATGCGCTGACTTGCAGTAGGAATTTCTGACAATAATGTTCTCTCTCCAGTCTGCCTATCCATCCAGCCTTCTGCTTTCCAATTAATAGTGAGAAAATGTTGTTTTCCTTCTACAAACCTAGTAAGACAATTAGTAAGTCCATTTTCCATTGAAACCCAAGAATAATCTTCTCCCAAAAAGCCTAAAATCTTGCTGTTATCAAAAGTACGCGGATAAAGTCTGTCGCAGTATACTTGCCAGTGATTTGAAAATACTTCAGAAAATTCCTTTGAATTATTTAGATATTTAATTTTCATTTCCCGATTCGTAATCTTTTTAAAGGTTTTCTGATATATATTTGCTACTTCACGCCAAGTCATAAAATTAGGTTGTGTAATATGAAATATTTGTCCCAAAGCACTCTCTTTTCCTATAATAGATGCAATGCCTTTAGCAACATCGTAACCATAAGTCATAGTAGTTATGGTATCTGCAACATCTTTGGTAAATACAACCGTTCTGCCTTGTATAGCACGGTAAAGCCAGGCTTCTTTTTCCATTGTACCAAGCTGCAGCCGTTCGTCATTATAAGTAATATAGGGACGGATAATAGTCCAGTTTTTTTGTTCAGCATTTCGCAGAATATTTTCTTCACGTGCTTTTGCCAAAGCATATTCATCTGTTTTTAGATATATTTGATCCTTTGTAGTATCTAATAGTCGAGGTGTTTCCTCGGTAATTTTTTCTCCATGAGCATCAGCGTATACACGGCTGGAACTAAAAAATATATACTGCGCAGTAGAATTCAACAACATAGAATGTCGTTTTCTAAAATGTTCTGTTGAATAAATCATAAAATCCACAATAACATCCCAAGGTTTTAATGCAAGAACTTTTTTTATCCAAACATCATCCTGTGCATTACCTTTGATATATTGCACATTCTCTTTATCATCATAATCTTTTCTAGATGTGACAAAAATCTCATTGCTGCTTTGTTCACATAAAATTTGTACCAAAGCTAATCCCATAGCACCAGTGCCACCTAAAATTAAAATGCGCATTACTCACTTCTCCGTTTATCAAATAACAGTTCTGAAATCTTATTACATTTAGTACCTGATATTTCTTACATTATCTCCCCAGCATTTTTTTTACTACACTCACCCCTTTTTCTCCTAATACTTTCTTAACCACCTGTTTAGCCTCACCTTTTTTAGAAACAGCCAAATGACGCATCAAGTAAATTGCATCACTTTCATCTTTACTATCTGTAAAAATTTCAAATAACATAGGCCTATCCGTAATTTCTGGCGTTAAAAATCTATCAATATTTTTTAAGTAACTCTCTTTGGAATCTGCTGATAAATATTCATATCCCAAGTCTTCTGCGTAATGACGGATAAGCAAATGTGATTTTTTCCCAAAATGACCAGCGGCTGCCATATAAGCATCTGCGTCTTTACTAAATCGTTCTGCTGGATGGTTATAATTACGGAATTCCGTGCCACGTCCATTGTTTATCAGCATTATTCGCACATTATTACTTACATGACGGTTTCCTAAAGAATTTATGTCATAAAAAAAAGCTAAGTCTCCAACAATACCAAAGTGAAGAATGTCTTGTTGAGCCAAAGATGCACCAATCAAAGAAGAAACATTTCCATCAATTCCAAATCCGCCGGTATTAGAATAACCTAGTACGCTTTCCGGAATTTCAAAGAAATTCCAAGCACGCAACGAATTTAAGATACCAAAATGAATAATACTATTAACTGGAATTTTAGAAGCCGTTTGCTGAGCAATCCAAACATTAGAAAAAGGTAAATCTCCTATGCTATGGTAAAGCATATTTTGTACATCTTTACATTTTTGCAAAAAGCCACTACTTTTGTTACTGCTATCAGCAGCAGCATAGTAATTAAAAAATACAGCCTCTTCCATTTGAAAAACCTTTGTCAGTTTTTTATATGTATCACGAATGACGCCATCAGGATTAACACGCCAAATTTCATTTGAACTAATTTCAATCGAAGCACCAGTAATATTTCCAATATCAATAAGTAAATCAACTGCTGTTTCATCAAATGCGCATAAATCCTGAGATGCCATTAATGGTGCAAGCACATTATATTTTCCCCGATAATTACTTGTATTATCAGTAAATACAACAGCATTGTACTTTTGGCAAAAAGCATCCACCGCTTCCGTCAGTGCAGCACTCCATTTACTATGGTTTCCAACAAATACACCAACTTTTGCAGCATTTATTGCAGGCATTTCATCTCCAGAACAATACCGTCTAATTACCTTCACCGGTTTTAGTTCTTTTTCTGAAAAGTCCTGACTATATTGTGTTTCCAAATTAATATGCACTGGTCCACCGCCATTATGGCGAAGTTCTAAAAGAGCTTCATTAATTCTTACTCCGGCAGCCCATTCATCTTCTTGGCCATGTATGGTTGTTAGCTGCATACTGTAATTAACCAAATCTTTCATCTGCATACTACGGTCCAATACCTGCTGCATATTTTGACCAATACGCCCAAGATGTTGGGTAGCAGTAACAGCTAATACTGGTATTTTTCTATAATACGCCTCTGTTAATCCCGGAACATAATTACGAGATGCAGTAGCACCCGTACATGTTAAAACTACCGGTTCACCAGATTCCTCTGCCATTCCGCACGCCATATAAGCTGCAGAACGTTCATCTACACATGAATATACCTGAAAGTAATCATCGAACTGGACGCTGGCCACAAAATTAATATTAGTCGTACCCGGACTAGCAATCACCTTTCTAATTTTATGTTCTTTTAAAAGATATATTAACATTTGGACATTACGTTCACTGCTGTATTTTCCTATTTGGTTCATTATAAATCCTCTCTTTCTAAATCTTATGGATCTTACTTTTCAAAATTTGAAAAAGTGTAGTACGTTCTGAAGAACTTATTCCTATTATCAAAATAAGAATACCTGTAACTAAAATAACTAATAAAGATTCTAAACAAAAACACCAGAATGGACACGATATCCATTGCTGCAAATCGATCCAATAAGCAAATAAAACAGATGGTACTGTAACAATAAAAATAAATTTAATAACATTCTGCAAAAACATCTCTAGCTGCATGCCATATAGTTTGCTTTGCCAAACAAGATATGATAAAACCATAATACGCAAAATTATCAACATTACATATACCCAAACTGGCGATAGCTCAGCATAAAGTATCGCATAAGATATCGGCAGACTTGCAAGATACGTAATTGTTAAAAATATCTCATAAACTTTGATATGTCCTTCAGCCAATGTGCCATAAAGTAAAGGTCCTGATAAGCTGCTTATTAATGAATCAATAAGGGTTAATTCAATAAAAACAGCTGTATATGAGGGTATTTCTCCAAGCCAAATATTTAAAATATAATCTATATTTTTTATTAATGGTAAACTCAACAAAAAAATCAAATAATAAGAGAAACGGCTGCTGAGACAAATCAACTGACACATTTTATCAAGTTGCTCAGAAGCATATAATTTTGTAATTTGTGGTTGTACTGCCTGAATAAAATTATTCACAAAACTACTTACTGCGCCATTGACACTGTTAGCCAGCCCTCGCGCCGCATTAATAGTTGTTCCCATAAATAAGTTTAAAATTATACTAATTCCTTGCTCCTTTAAAACTACAGCTCCATTACCCAAAAATGCCCACTGAATAAATTTCATCATATCTTTCAACAGCAATTTATCCATATGCCAGCTAAACCGGCATTCTACAAATTGTGATTTGCAGTACCACATATAAAGCACACGCACAACTAATGCAGCAGTTACCGTCAAAAAAGAATATGTAATCAATTTATCAAAAGTAATCAATGGTAATATAAGAACTATAGCCAGTTTAAGAATCACCTCTGCAAATGCAATATAAGCAAAAGCCTGCATTTTTTCATGAGCTACAATAAGTGATGTATACGGAACACTAAGCAAATTAATATAAAAAGAAATAGCTGAAAACACTAGTACATATAATGTTGCTTCAATTCGTTCAGTTGGAAGTACCATCATGTTCTGCACATACCAAAAACCTGAACCTATAACTGCTATGACAATGACTCCACCAATAAGTAAGATCAACCATACAGAAGTTGAATATACTAAAGTAAACTTCTCCTTATCATAGTTTCCCATAGCATATGACATATAACGAGTAATAGCTACTACAAAAGATCCTGATATAACAGCAAACATAGCAACAAAACTGCCGATAAGGCTGTATATCCCATAATCATTAGCACCTAACGTTTGCAGTATTACTCGCGACGTATAAAGAGAAATAACCAATATCAAAATCTGACGCAAATACAAAAATAGTGTATTTTTAGCAATTCTTCGGTTGCTGTTTTGATATTTAACAGTAGTATCCATTATCCGATTAACCTCGAATCTTGTGTTTTAATTTTAAATACTTCTCCTCTCCAATCAAAGCTCTTAGTACGTGTTTCGCAGATACTAGTACCCCTCCACAACACAACATTTTATAAGATTGTGCAATAAACCATGACGGCATAGGATAATTATGCGCTCGTGCAAAATTTACATTGTCAGTATAAAAATTATTCTTTCTATAACCTGCAACCATAACACATTTTGCTTTATAAGCATGTTTACGATATTTCTCAATATCAAATACACGACCAAATTTGTCAAGTTTGCCTAAAATTTCTAGTACCACGAGAGTTCTCATACATTTTGAACAAATACAGCAATTTATGCCATCAGTTGTATTAACACAAACATTTAAATGCCTTTGAGCAATTTCCCAATCAGCAATATTCTCCGTTTTTTTGCTACGTTGATACTGACAGCCATCAATAACTAACTGCATATGTTCCGTTTGTAACAAAGGAACCAAATAAGATTCCGAAAATACAAATAAATCAAAATTATGTTCACTTTGTGAGAACTCTTTAATTTCTTGATATGAGTTAGAACTAGAAATATAATATTTTTTAATTTTTTTCTGTAAGCTGTAAATACAGGAACAAATTGCAAAATATCCCATCTTTTGCTCTCCTATTTTATGTGTAAAAGCATGTACGTTTGAAGATACCTGAAAAACAGGCAATTTTAATTCATCCGCAGCTTTTTTGTTTAACTCATAACGTTTTTCAAAAAGTTGATGTGATGCCGGATTTTCATAATCACCATGCGTACCACAATTAAAAATAAATAAACTATTAATTCTGTATTCAGGATCTTTTTCATTTATAAAGTGATCATAAATAGTAGACAAAGAATCAACACCGCAAGAAATCCCCGCCCCAATAAGAGTTCCCCTTTCTTTGATGCTCGTAAAGCCATCTACTATAAGATTCACTTTTGTTAATTCATCAGAAAAATCACAAAGAATCTGTTGGATATACCATTTTATATTCTGATATAATTGTTTAGAAATTTTTCCACAAATATGTAAATCAGTTTGGAAATACATTGCCAAATAAAGTGGAATAAGTACGAATGCATCATAAGTTTCATCAGTCAACATATCTGCATTTTCATTTTTTACAGCAAAATAAATTGTTTTTTCTAAAAAAGGAGTTTCTATATCACCAAAGTCTATATCCACTACAAGACGTATCCACTCATCATGCTGTTCTTTTCTTATATTAGAGATTGTTAACATATAATTACCTGCCTTCTAAAGATTTAACACATTTTCTTTACATTTGTCTTACTAAGCCAAACACTCTTTCAAAATACTCTGCAGACCTTTTCCGCTCTTTTTCCAATACTTTATCCACATTAGACCAGTCTGGAGAATCCATAGGTGAAGGATTTGTATAACTATTTGCTTTTGTACCTCTCCTATCTTCCAAACTAAATAAACTAAGAAGATTGTCAATACGTGAACCCATTTTTTCAGTGACATCACTTCCTAATCGGTTGCACACCACAAATGGTGTCCTATACAAGATTGAAAAAACCGTACCATGGAAAGAATCAGTATACATCAGACTGGCATGTTTGACTGCCCAAAGAAATTCATCCACACCTGTAACATAATGCTCATAAACTTTTTTATCTAAAAGATTCACAACCGTTAAGCCAGCTTCTTTAGCTACACTTTGAATAATAGAATCCGGTCTTTTACCCAAAAAATAGGTAAGAATATATTTTTCTCCATGATACCAAGCTGGAACACGGCTTACTTCATCCCATTCCTCAGTTGCAAGTAGTAAAGTCGGATCTACATGTACTTCTGCATCTCGTCCTGAAATTTCTTTCACCAAATTGGCTCCGGCCTGCTCGCGTAGAGACAATGCACTCATTCCAGCAAATCCTTCTTTATAAATAGCAACTTTACTATCTGGAATTGTTGGTGCAGAAATGCTAGCCGCATAAGAAATACGCTTCTCATAAGGAGCAAACATAAGTAAATTTTCTTGTAAATAAGCATTATTATTGAAGTAAGGGTTCCATACCTGGTCACTGCCAGTAACAAAATAATCATACTCATCTATTACTTTGCTTAATTCTTTTACATCTTTTCTAAAATAAATATGCCTATCTGACCAATCTTTAAGCTTGCCCTGTCTTACCATTTCATAACCTATTATTCCACTAAAAAAATCTGTACGAAAATTTTTCCAATTAATTAAATATTTGACAGGCTGCTTCCAAGTCCATTGCCAATAGGTTTGAGGCAGAAAATTATCTTCAGTATGCCAAAGCGTATCAACTTTAGTTGCATACCTTAATAGTATTTGCTGCAATGCATAATTTTGCAATAAATTGCCATAATTAAAGTAACCATTCAGCGTAATTTTTCCTATGCGCACTTTCTTCTCCTTATAAAAACATAAGCTGTTTGCGTGCTCTTAAAGCATACTCTACTACATAACTAATTCCGAGTATAAGCCAATAACAATATGTGATATTGACCGTATTTCCAAAGCCTGTAGCAAAAATCCCTACGTCCGCTAATGTTATAAATAAAATAGCATAAAATTCTTTTTCATTATCTATTTTTCTGTACAATCTTCGCAAAAAACAAACAAGTATATATCCCATAGGCAAAACAAAAAAGAAGATACCCAAAAAGCCAGTCTGCATAAATTGAGATGAATATTCACACATAACAGGCGAACCGCTGCTTAGTAATCCTTTTTCTTCGAGAGGTTTTATAAAACGATATTTTATCTCCCCATTTTGATAATCCTTAAATTTTTCATATAAGTATGCAGTATCTAATCCTGGTCCAACACCTAATAGTGGATGTTGTAAAGCAATTTCTATGTTAGCTCTTGTAACACCTAATCGTACATGATTACTACCAGCACGTTTCCCTTCTCCTTCAGCATCAAATAAAGATAATAATGACTCATTCATATAAGATTCTATGCCCACTTCGTTTACTTCACTCAATGATAATCCTTTTTGTATAATTTTATCCTTTCTTTCAGCTAACGGTACTCGTTCTCCAGGAATAGCAGGAACTTGATAATTCTGCAAAAAATATATAGAAGCTCCAAAGGAAAGAATCGCCCCCGTAACCAAACAAATAATAAAAGATAGAAATGCTCTATTTTTATTATAAATACCTAGTATTGTTAGCAAAAATAATTCAATTAAAAGCAAAGCCGTTCCTGTTCTTGACTGCCCTAAATAAAGTTCGCAAGCTAAAATTAAATAGAGTACCATTAATCCAATACGAAGCTTTCCATCTGATTCTGCCATTTTCCACCATAAAATAGGAAAAGCAAAAGCCATATAAATAGCAAAATAAGACGCTTCCAAAAAAAGTGATCTGTTTCTTGCATCTAAAAACATTGGAAAAGTTGATGTTTCCGTATTTGTATGTAAAATTGGCCACATAACGGATATAAAATTCTGTGCCCACCACTGACCATTTTGATAGCACATATCAACAATTCCATAGGCAGCTATTAAAATTAATAACACAACCGTTCCATTTTTTAATAGTTGTAACGCCTCATTCACTCGGTCATGGTACCAGCAGTAAATCATATAAGCACCGCCAAAAGTATAAAAAGTATTTAAAATAATATTCTTTACAAATTTTAATACAAGCCAAAATAGCAAAATTGTATTTTCTTCTACATTTATTCCTATCTTATTAAATACTCCCAATGCTATTGCAAATTTTGCATCATTTATAGCTTGTCCATTAAAAAACATATCCCAATAAGGATAAATAATAAAGCCCCATGCCAAAGAAATAAGTAGAATGACAATATAAGCAATAATATATTTTTTAACCTTATTCCATTCATAGAATATATTTCCATATTTCCATTGACCATACGACGTATAAATAAGTCCAATCAATAGCGGCCATACTACAAAATCACGTGTAAAAGGACCACCAATAAATCCTGGCAATGCAAAAATATGGTTAGCAAGTTTAAATGGCGCTGAAATCAAAATTAGTATAAATAGTATGTCAATAATTTTTCGATTCATTATTTTCTCTTTTAAATTAACATTTGTTGATTTCACAAATTCTAATAAATATACAACAATATTTCAAAATTCATAAAATACGCTTTCTCAAAACATTTCTTTTAATTTTCTTTTTAACTTCGGACAATTATCAATAATAAAATAAAATGGAATTATAGATTTTATTTTATTTATTTTTTTTTGAAGTAAAATTCTCTCTTTTATAAATTCATTCATAAAAATTTCAAAATTTTCTATATATAACTTTTTATGTTTCTTATGAATTATTCTATACATTTCTTGTATTTGCACATTATCATTTTCAAAATTTTTGCTTCTCGAATTATTTCTGATTCTATAATAGAATAATATTTCTGGTATCCTATAAACATCTCTTTTGAGTTCTAAAATTGATAACCAAAAATCATAATCTTCTATACCATATTTCATGTCTTCGTTAAATCCATCAATTATTTCCCAATCATCTTTTCTGAAAAATGCTGTTACAAAAATTATATTATTTAAAAGCATTTTATCTATTGAATAGTCAGGTAACTCCCATTCATAGTTCTTTTTCCCAAAAAATTTAGCTTTACAATATACGATTCCTATATTATCATTTTTTTCCAAAATACTTACCGCTTTTTCTATATAAGTATCAGCAATAATATCATCACCATCAACAGGTAAAATATATTTTCCTTCAGCCATTCTTATAGCATAATTTCTTGTATAACTGACTCCATGATTATTAATATGAAAAACTTTTACTTTATTATTTTCTAGTCCTAATAAATCGCAAACTTTACCACTTTTGTCAGTACTACCATCATTAACTAATATTACTTCTATGTTTGTATAAGTTTGGCTAAGTATACTATTTACGCAATCTTTCAAATATTTTTCAACATTATAAACAGGTACAATAACACTTACTAAAGGTTTCATATAATTAATCCTCATTTAATTTACAATAAATTCTTTTATAACTTCTTTCCAATTCCTCAATAATCTAAAACCTTTAAATTTCAATTTCGTTTTATTTAATCTACTATTCATAGGTCTTTTTGCTCTTGTTGGATATTCTGCCGTAGTTATATGATTTACTTTAACATCCATACCAGAAATTGTAAAAATTTCTTCGGCAAATTCTGCCCAAGTACATACACCTTCGTTTATTGCATGATAAATGCCGTATTTTTCTGTTTGTATCATCTCTACCAATAACGGTGCTAAATCTGCTGTATATGTTGGGCTGCCATACTGGTCGGCAACTACGCTTATTTCTTTACGTTCCTTACCTAATCGCAACATTGTTTTTACAAAGTTATTACCGTGTTCGCCAAACACCCAGGATATTCGCACAATAAAATATTTATCTAATATTCTTTGTACTGCCTGTTCTCCAAAAAGTTTAGTTTTACCATAAATATTTATAGGATTAGGTATATCATCAACTTCATAAAATCCTTCTTTCGTCCCGTCAAAAACGTAATCCGTACTAATATAAAGCATTTTGGCATTTATTTTTTTGCAAATCTCTGCAATATTTTCAGTTGCAGATGCATTTACTAAATAACACAACCCCTGTTCATCTTCTGCTTTATCTACAGCAGTATAAGCAGCACAATGTATAATAACATTTGGCATATAATGAACAATAAATTTTTCTGTTGACTCAAAATCAATCAAATCAGAATCCTTGCGTGTTGCGCCGTAACATTCAATATTTTGTTTTTGCAGCTCTTTTACAACATCATAACCAAGCTGTCCATTTGCACCTGTAACTAAAACTTTCATAATCCACCCAATTTATTTATTTTTTATAAATCAAAGCACTAAAAATATCCTTCATAATAATTTTAATAGCACGAACATTTTTTCCTATCATATTAAAATAATCAACATTTATAATTTTTTTGTTATTAATGTAATTTATTCTTTTGTTTAAAAAAGTATAATATTGTTTTATTATATAAATATTATCTGATTTTTCATAAATATCTATTAAATAACTTAAGATTAATCTTCGTCTTTTCAATTCTCGAACATGAAAATCTGTAGATTTATTAAGATTTAACAACCATTTATTTATTTTTTCTCTTAATGATATTTTGCCTGCTCCAATAGCGTTATTGCCACTTTGTCTATATTTAGCTAATATTAAATTTACCGGTTTAACTTTACCTTTTAGAAGCGCTATTAAACCTAACCATTCATCATGAATAGCTGCCTCTGGAAATGGCTCTGCAAAATAGAATAGATTTTTTTTAAAAGCACAAGCACTAACTTGAATAACATTACTTTCCATTAATCTTCTAAAATCATTTTCTAAAAATTGCATATAATCAAAATGCAAAACATTCCAAAATGACTTATTTATTAAGCATAAATTTTCATCCACAATTTCCACATCATGAAATGCTAACAAAATATTTTTATCTTTTTCAATTTCTGTTTTTATAATTTCTATTTTATCTTTATTCCAAACGTCATCTTGATCACTTAGAAATATTATATCTCCATGACACAACGAGATTGCTTTTTCAAAATTTTTTCTATATCCTAAATTTTTCTCATTTACCACTAAATACACTTTGCCAGACCAATTATCTAACGTTTCTTTTATAATATTTACTGTATTATCTTTTGAACAATCATCACAAATTATAATTTCATCAGGAACAAGACTTTGATTGATAATACTTTCAATTTGTTCTTTTATATACTTCTCCCCATTAAAAGTACACATTGCTACAGAAATCATCAATAACCACCTAAAACAATTTTTTACAATCTTTCAAAAACAGATTCTTTTTATCCTTTTCAGATAAAATAGGATTTTCTATGCCCCACTCTACTCCGATGTCCGGATCGTTCCAGCGTATTCCGGCATCCGCTTCCGGTGCGTAATAGTTATCTGCTTTGTACAAAAATTCTACATCATCGGTTAAAGTTACAAAGCCATGGCCAAAACCACGAGGAATTAAAAGCTGCTTTTTATTTTTTTCGTTAAGTTCTACGCCTACCCATTGTTTAAAAGTAGAGCTATTTTTGCGTAAATCAACAGCTACATCAAGCACTGCGCCTTTTACGCAGCGCACAAGCTTTGCCTGTGCTTTATCACCTTTTTGAAAGTGAATGCCGCGTAGTGTACCTTTAACCGTACTTTTAGAATGATTGTCCTGCACAAAATCGTAATAAAGCCCAGCTTCTTCCATTTTCTTTTTATTCCAGCTTTCCATAAAAAAGCCGCGGTTATCGCCAAATACATCAGGCTCTATTATTATTACGCCTTCAAGTTTTGTTTTAGTTATTTTCATAGTTATATGCCTCTAAACTTTAGTATTTTATCTTACCGTCAGCAACTTTTTTAAGGTATTGTCCATAAGGTGCTTTACCATATTTTTCCGCGCTTTCCAAAAGCTGTTCTTTGGTTATCCAACCGTTGTTATAAGCAATTTCTTCCAGGACGGCAATGGGTATACCTGTTCTTGTTTCTACAGCTTTTACAAATTCTGCCGCTTCATTTAAGCTATCAACCGTGCCAGTATCAAGCCAGGCATAACCGCGACCCAAGGTAATTACGTTTAACTTGTCGTTTTGCAGATAAATTTTGTTTAAATCAGTAATTTCCAATTCGCCGTGGGCGGATGGCTTAAGTGTTTTGGCATATTTGCAAACATTGTTATCGTAAAAATACAAGCCGGTTACTGCATAGTTACTTTTAGGCTGCGCAGGTTTTTCTTCGATAGATACTGCTTTACCGTCAGCATCAAATGCAACAACGCCAAATCGCTCCGGGTCATCTACATAATAACCAAATACCGTTGCACCGGTTTTATTAGCAGCTGCTTGTTTTAAATGTTTGCTTAAACCTGCACCGTAAAAAATATTATCACCTAAAATTAAAGCACAGCTATCATTGCCTACAAATTCTTCGCCCAAAATAAAGGCTTGTGCCAAACCATCTGGTGAAGGCTGTACTTTATAACTTAATTTAAGCCCGTATCTCTCGCCTGTACCTAACAATTTTTCAAAATTTGGTAAATCATGCGGCGTAGAAATTATTAAAATCTCCCTAATACCTGCAAGCATAAGCGTAGATAACGGATAGTAAATCATCGGTTTGTTATATATTGGTAATAACTGTTTGCTTGTAACCATGGTCAGCGGATAAAGACGAGTACCACTACCACCTGCTAAAATTATGCCTTTCATTGTTTCACCTCGTTAAATTTGGGATATGGATTAAACATTAATTTTAAAATCATCGGTATTCTTGTAAATTGTTTTCTTTTAATTCTATTTATAATAGCTAAAACTAAACCTAAATACACAGTTGGTAAACAATATTTGTAATACTTTTTAGTAAACAATATCCTATTTCTTATACTATAATAATCTGCTATTAAACTTTTGCTTTTAGGCTTTCCTCCAGTACTACTACCTTCTTTGTGATATACGAAACTATCCAATGCTATACCAAACTTCATATTTAATTTTTTAAGTTGCTGCATTATTTCTAATTCTTCATAATAAATAAAATAATTTTCAGGTATTTGCTGCATATTCATAAGAAATTCTTTTCTAAAAAGCATAGAATTACCGTAAATATATGTAATTTTATTTTTTAGTGCTTTTTTATAATCTAAACTATCCAACACATTAGCATTTTTACCAACTAATAGATGTTTAGATGAAGATGTCCATTTATTATAAATACCAACACCTGCGCATTGTATAATATGCCTTTGATAATAGCTGAGTGAAACAGAGCCACAAAGAGCCACGTCATTTGTTTTTTCAATATATTCTATTAAATTGTTTAGCGCGTTTTTTTCAATAACATTGTCACTGCCCAAAAGCCAAACATATTTATAATCATCTTGTTTACGAATATAATTAAAGGCACAGTTGCAACCAGCTGCAAAACCGTCATTGCTATTATTTTTAATTAATAAAATTTGTTTATCATTAGCGTTATAATCTGTTAAACTTCCTTTTTCAGCAAAAATGATTTTTATATTTTTAGAAAAATCATTGCAAAAATTCTGTTCAATTTTTAACCCAGCAGTAGAATTATTATCAACTATAACAATTTTAAAATTTTGATAACTATTTCTAAAAATACTATCAACACATTCTACGGTATGTTCCCATCCGTTATAATTTATTAAAACTATATAAACAAATTTCATTATTTATATTTCCTTTTAAAATTAAAATATTATCTGTCTCTTAAATATTGATTTACATTATTTTGCATACTATATATTTTGCCAAATTCTATTGCCTTTAAAGATTTTTCTTTTAAAATCTTTTCTTCCATATTTATACATTCTTTAAAAGCATAAAGAAATTTTTCTTTCTGATAATTGTCAATATTAATAATAAATGACAAATTCTTATATTCATCACAAAATGAACCTATAGTTACGCAACCTGCTGAGCAACTGGTTTTAAAAGTTGTATTCTTTTCATCAACAAATGGTCTTATTGGAAGAATTGAAAATAAACATCTCCCCATAATTTCACTAATAACATTATCTGCAGCATTATGTATATATTTAATATTTTTATGCGATTCCATATTTTCTAAATTTGAAGATGTAATACAATACAACTTATATTTGCAGTCACTGTTAAACTCATCCCATGCTTTAATCATTTCATCAAATGCTTTAGCCTTATTTACTATTCCGAAATATACAAAACTTTTTTCGCGTTCTATCGTGGTATCAACAACAATATCCACATTACTTGGTATATTTATTTTTAAACTATTGTCATTGATTTTTTGTAATAATACTAAGTTTTCTTTTTCTGTTACTAATAAGGCATCCGCAAGTAAAGCTAAGTAAACTATTACAGCTTTTCTCAAAATATTGCTTCGTTTAAATTCATGTATTGTTACAAATATTCTTGTTTTTGAACAAATAGAACTTAATTTTAAAAATATCAAACTTATACAAAACAGAGGATTCCATTCTACAAATGGATATTCAATTATAACTTTATCGTATTGATTAACAAGCATATTTTTAAAAGCTTTAAAAACTGCAATTGTCATTCCTAATCCAAAGATTCTTTTTATTTTTTCTGTAGGTTTACAAAATGCAGTAATTACATTTACACTCGCAATTTTATTTAATGCATTATATACTTTTTGTGCATATGCACCTATACCATCATAATTTTTGCCAAAATTATTGCAAATTAAAATTATTTTCATTAATAACTACCTTATGATTAACACACTCTTTTATCTCATCTAAAAATCTTTCATTGCCAAACCGTTCGGCATTCTCTCTGCAAATTTTGTAACCAATTTTTTCTTTTTCGTCCTCAAATTTTCCTACTGCCTTGCAAATGCTTTCAACCGTCTGTTCTTCAAAAAACACCCCTGTCGGATTTACTTTATCTATTCCAACTACTGTTTCTAATGCTCCACCTTTGCCGTAGGCAATAACGGGCGTTCCGCAGGCTTGTGCTTCTACCGGAGTTATTCCAAAATCTTCTTCAGCTGCAAACACAAAAGCTTTTGCTCTTTGCATATGGTCTTTTAATACTTCAAAAGGCTGATACCCCATTAATGTTATATTTTTTGTTGCTTTAGATTTTATTTTATTAAAATCTGGGCCATCGCCTATGACAATCAGTTTTTTATCAGGCATTTTGCTGAACGCTTCTACAATTAAATCCATCTTTTTATATGGAACCATTCTTGAAGCTGTTAAATAAAAATCTTCTTTTGTTTCAAAAAACTCAAAACTTTCTACATCAACAGGCGGATAAATTACCATGGATTCACGCCTGTATGTTTTCCAGATTCTTCTTTTTATATAATCAGAAATAGCAATAAATTCATCAACGCCGTTAACTGTACGTAAATCCCACAAACGAATATAATGAAGTATTGCTTTGGCAAGCCATCCTTTTAAGCCTTTAGTAAGACCGCTTTCCTTTAAATACTGACCTTGCAAATCCCACGCATACCGTACCGGAGTATAACATATACAAATATGTTTCTGATCTGGTCCCGTTATTACACCCTTTGCAACACAATGCGAACTTGAAATAATTAAGTCATACCCTCTCAAATCAAATTGTTCTATCGCTAATGGCATTAGCGGTAAATAATTACGATATTTAGTTTTAGCCTTTGGTAACTTTTGTATAAAACTGGTAGTTACTTTTTTATTTTTTATAAAATTTCTATTATTTTCCGGCAAAAAATCCACTATTGAATATAAATCTGCTTCTGGAAAAATATTTAATAGTTGTTCCAAGACTCTTTCGGCACCAGCATAAGTAACTAACCAATCATGTACTATTGCTACTTTCATTTTTTATTCACCAATTCATCTATCCAGTAATCTAAAGTATATTTTAAACGTTTCTCAATGTTATTATCATATTTCCAATTTGTTGCTTTTAGTATTTTACTGTTATCTCCGGCAAAACTTTTAACATCATATTTTCTAACCTTACTATCATCAACTATAATTTCTATGTTTTTATTTGACAGTTTAATCAGAGTTTTTAAGATATCTTTTATTATTATACTTTTACCGGAAGCTACGTTATAAACACCACTTTCTACATTATTTTCAAGCAGCTCAGTATAAGCATTTACTATATCTCCAACATACAAAAAGTCCCTTGCAACTTCTATATTGCCAACTTTAATTTCCGGTTTTTGTTTGCCTAAAACTATAGCCGCAATTTGGCTGGCAAAATCACTTACTACAAAACCTTTTTGCTGATATGGTCCAAAATGGTTGAACGACCTTGTAGTAATTACATTTAACCCATAGAGTTTACCTAATTGCAATACCATTTGCTCTGCACATAATTTTGAAACTGCATAAGGGTTTTGTGGCTCGCATTTCATATCTTCTGTTAATAAACTATATCGGCTTGCGGTTAACCCATACTCATCGCCAGAACCAATATTTATAAATTTGCCATTTATGTTTACGTTACAAATAGCTTTGAAAACATTTATCGTTCCAATTATGTTAATTTTTGCTGTTTCATCTGGCATATTCCAAGATTTAGGAACATTGCTCTGTGCTGCCAAATGAATTACTGCATCTGGTTTAAAAGTCTTCATTGCTTCTAAAATAGCTACAAAATCTAATATATTAGCTTCATATAAAGCAACAGGCATACCTTTTAAGGTCTGACATCCTATCCCTAATGCTGCAACTATATGATTTCTATCAATCAACGCTTTAAGTAGATGTTTACCTACAAATCCGCCTGCACCTGTAACCAATACTTTCATTTATTTCACCAGATTAATTATTTTAATTCACGTTTCACTCTGCAAATATCTGCGTCAACCATCATATTAATCAATTCTTTTAAACTGGTTTTTGCTTCCCAACCAAGGTTTTCTTTTGCCTTTTGCGGATTACCAAGCAAAAGGTCAACTTCTGCTGGACGATAAAACGCCGGATCTATAACAACGTATTTTTCATAATCCAAACCAACATGTTCAAAAGCTATTTTGCACATATCACGCACGGTAGTTGTTTTACCGGTTGCAACAACATAAGTATCAGATTTTTCCTGCTGGAGCATCAGCCACATAGCTTCTACATAGTCCCCAGCAAATCCCCAGTCACGTTTAGCATCAATATTTCCTAAATGCAAATCATTTTGTACTCCTAATTTTATGCGCGCTACAGCGTCTGTTACTTTACGAGTTACAAATTCTATTCCTCTTAATGGAGATTCATGGTTGAATAAAATTCCGCAGCAACCGAAAATATCATAACTTTCACGATAGTTAATAGTCATCCAATGTGCAAAAAGTTTAGCCACACCATATGGTGATCTCGGATGAAAGGGTGTAGTTTCAGATTGAATAGGATATTCAGGCATTCCTCCAAACATTTCGGAAGTAGATGCCTGATAAAATTTGATCTTAGGATTTATAATACGAATTGCCTCTAAACAATTTAAGGCCCCCATGCCTGTAGATTGAGCTGTTAATTGAGGTTGTTTCCAAGATGTTCCAACAAAACTTTGCGCACCTAAGTTGTAAAATTCGTCTGGTTCTGCAATTTCTATAGCTCTTATAATAGATGTAACATCAGTTAAATCTCCTTCAAGTAATTCTATCTTTTCTAATACATTTAGTTCAGCTAACCTCCACGTAGTTGCTGTAGCTCTGCGTGCTAATAATCCATAAACCTTATATCCTTTTTCTAATAAAAATTTTGCTAAATAAGCTCCGTCCTGTCCTGTTATACCTGTTATCAAAGCTGATTTCATTAGTCATTGCTCCTTTTTTCTAATCTTCCATACTCATCATCAAACCTTACAATATCGTCTTCACCTAAATATCTGCCATTCTGCACTTCGATTATCGAAAGCGGAATTTGCCCAGGGTTTTCTAACCTGTGTTTTACGGCAATAGGTATATAGGTGCTTTCGTTTTCTTTAAAGATTACTATTTTATCATCCAATGTAAGCTTGCCTGTACCGCTTATTACCGTCCAGTGTTCACTGCGGTGGTAATGCATTTGCAGGCTTAATTTTGCACCCGGTTTTATTGTTATGCGTTTTACTTTGTAACCTTCACCTTCGGCAAGGATTGTATAGCTTCCCCAAGGTCTGTACATGGTTCTATTTTCTATTGCTTCTTTTCGGTGTTCTTTTTTTAGTTTTTCAACTACCTTTTTTACTTCCTGACTTTTACCTTTTTCTGTAATAAGCAGAGAATCAGGTGTATCTACTACTATTAAATTTTTTAGGCCAATACCACTTATCAACCTGTCGCAGCCTAATATGGTTGTATTTTGGCAATCATCAGCAATAACATCGCCATAAATTCCATTTCCGTTTTTATCTGCCAATACCTCAGCAATAGAATCAAAACTGCCTATGTCGTTCCAATAAATGTCTTGCATTGGCATTACTGCCATATGCGTACTTTTTTCAGCAACTGCGTAATCTATAGAAATATCAGGCATTTTACTAAAATTGTTTACGCACTCTTCATATCCTTGTTGGCTAATTTTAACTATTTCAGGTATATACTGTTCTAATTCTGTTTCCATTCTGCCGATGGAAAACATAAACATACCCGCGTTCCAGTAGTAATTGCCTTCTGCAAGATATTTTTCAGCCGTTACTTTATCAGGCTTTTCTTTAAAGCTTTTTACAGCAAATACGTTGTCATCAATTTTATCTGCCGACTGTATATAACCATAGCCGGTTTCCGGTTTAATAGGTTTAACTCCTATTGTTATAATATCGTTTTTCTCTTTGCAAACTTGTTCAGCCAGTTGTACAAGTTCAGCAAATTTTCCGGCAGGTTTTATTAAATGGTCTGCCGGGCTTACAAACAATATTTCATCTTCACAGCAGTTTAAATAATCTTTGCAATAGCTAATTGCCAAAGCAATGGCAGGCGCAGTATTTTTGCCAGTTGGTTCTGTTATTACGTTAATTTTTTCTGCGCCAATTTCGTGCAAATCTTCCTGCACATGAAAGATATAATCTTTATTTGTAACTATAACGATATCTTTTTGTTCAGCTATTATTAAAAATCTTTCTACTGTTTGCTGCAGTAAAGATTTTTCACCAGCTATTTTTAAAAATTGCTTTGGATAACATGCCCTTGAAAGCGGAAACAATCTTGTACCGCCGCCACCAGCAAGAATTATTATTTTCATTTTGGACTCCTGTAAGTTTTATTTTTAATACGCACCTTTTCTAAATAGTACGACTTTAAAAGTTTTATACAAAATTACTAAATCTATCCATAAATTCCAATTTGTTACATACCATTCTTCCATTGCTATTCTTTCTTTAAAGGTCACATCATTTCTTCCTGATACTTGCCAATACCCTGTTATTCCTGGCTTGGCAAGTATTATATTTTTTAACATTTCTTTTTCTTCTTGGTATTCACTTACCATATATGGACGTGGTCCTATTAAACTCATTTCACCTTTAAGTACATTAAAAATTTGCGGTAATTCATCAATGCTAGTTTTACGCAAAAATTTTCCGCATTTCGTTACTCTTGGGTCATTTTCAAGTTTATGATATTTCTCATACTCTGCTTTCGCTTGCGGATCTGTTTTTAACAGCTGTTCTAATTTTTCTTTGGCATCTACGCACATGCTGCGGAATTTATAACAGTTAAATTCTTTTCCGTTTTTTCCTATACGCCTGTGCTTAAATATTACCGGCCCCGGTGAGTCTTTGTATATCCATAAGGCTATTACTAGTAATATCGGCGATATTGCTATGGTGCCTGTTATTGTAAGTACATAGTCAAAGATTGTTTTTATCCATCTGTTTACCGGTCTTGCAAGGTTGTTCTTTAGCCTCAACAGCATTAGCTTTTCATTAAACAGGCTTTCTGCTTCTATGCCGCCCATTGGTACACCTACAAGGTTTGGTATTACGCCCATGCTTTTTACTAATGGCTGTACTTTGTATATTAGTTTTGTAAGTTTACCTTGTTCTAAGCCCGGTGCTGCTATAAAGACGTGATTGATATTGTATTTTACTATTACTTGTTCTGCGTCGCTGAATTTACCGAGTACAGGATAGTTTTCAAGTATGCCCTGTTCTACATTGTTGTCTTCTAAAAGTCCTATTATTTTATACCCCATACCGGCATCGTTTTTGATGCCTTGTACAAGTAGCTCTGCAGTTTTACCTGCGCCGATAATGAGTACCGGTATTTGCAATAACTGGTATTTTTCAAGTATCTTTTTTACTATGTAGCGGAAGATGACAAGCAGTATAAAGCTCAATATCCAGAAAACTGCGATAAACATTCTTGATGTTGAGCCTGCAATGCGCGCTATATAGAGTAATATGATGATGCTGGTAACAGCGTAGCAGCTTGTAATAAAAAGTTTTTGGATTATCTGCCAGAACTGCGCGCGGCGGTTGTAGAGCTGTTCAATATTTAAGAAGATAAGATAAATAAGCGGGAATACTACCCAAAAGTTAAGCCAAGATATATACAGGCTGTGATTACCGGTATAGAAGTTACGGAAGTTAAAGGCAAGTTCTTCTGCACATACTATGGCAATGTAGTCAACACAAATTAATACAAACGGTAAAATAATATTGGTATACTTATTTATTTTTTGCAGATTTTCTGCCACGTTTTCTCACCCTAAGTTTAGTTTTTATTTAAAACTTATCTATAACTTTATTTTACAATCAATTATTATGTATTATATCACTTTTAAAATAAAATTTCTACTATTGCAATTTAACTTAACTCCGTTTTTACGCAAAAAAAGACTGCCTGCAAGCGCGTTTGCACTTACAAACAGTCTTTTAAAACCGGTAATTTAAATTTTAGTATTATTTAATTTATAAGGGTACAGTTTATTTTTCGCCCGTGCTGCCGAAGCCGCCGCTGCGGGTTGCGCCGGCACTGTCGCCGTCAGCCGTAAGGTATTTGTAAAAAATGCCCTGTGCTACGCGCTCGCCTTTTGCCAGGGTAACATCGCTGTCCGTCGTGTTATACAGCCCCAGCATAATGTGCCCTTCGTTGTCCTCGTTGTTGTAATAATCGGCGTCGATAATACCCACGTTGTTCACCAGCGCCAGCCCTTTTTTAACCGCCATGCTGCTGCGGATATGTACGCCCAAAAACTCGTCGTCCTGCATGTAGGCTTTCACACCTGTCGGCACCATTTGCAGCGTATGCGCCTTAATGGTAACGTCCTGCGGCAGGCAGATATCGTACCCCGCCGCCATTTTTGTTTTGCGTTCCGGCATGGGGAACTCAACTTCTTTAAAGGAAGTAATTTTTTCAAAACCACGTAATTTCATAGTACACCTCATTATAAAAAATCCCGCCGAAAATAATTCAGCGGGATTTAGTTTTTACTTAAATTATTTGCTTAAGCCGCCTGCCAGCACTGCTTTGCGGGACAGGTTAATGCGGCCCTTCTGGTCGATTTCCGTAACCTTTACAACGATTTCGTCGCCTACGGAAACAACATCTTCAACTTTATTTACGCGTTCGGTAGAAAGCTGGGAAATATGAACCAGGCCTTCTTTACCCGGCAGAATTTCAACAAAAGCACCAAACGCCATCAGGCGGGTAACTTTGCCGGTGTAAACTTTGCCGACTTCTGCTTCTGCGGTAATGCCGTTAATCATATCGATTGCTTTTGCAGCTTCTTCGCTGTTAACTGCGGCAATATATACGCGGCCGTCTTCTTCAATATCAATTTTGGCGCCGGTTTCTTCAACAATCTTTTTAATGGTTTTGCCGCCGGGGCCAATAATTTTGCTGATTTTTTCGGGGTCAACATGAATGGTGGTAATTTTCGGAGCATATTTGGACAGCTCTTTGCGCGGTTCGGAGATGCAGTCAAGCATAATGCCCATGATGTGTTCGCGGCCGCGTTTAGCCTGTGCCAGAGCCTGTTTGAAAATTTCCTTGTTGATGCCGTCAATCTTAATATCCATCTGAATGGCGGTAATGCCGTTTTTAGTACCGGCAACTTTAAAGTCCATATCGCCGAGAGCATCTTCAAGGCCCTGAATATCGGTAAGAATGGTGAAATAATCACCGTCTTTTACAAGGCCCATTGCTACGCCGGCAACCGGTGCTTTAATAGGCACACCTGCGTCCATAAGGGAAAGGGTGCTTGCGCAAACGCTGCCCATGGAGGAAGAACCGTTGGATTCCAGAGTTTCGGAAACCAGGCGGATTGCATACGGGAATTCTTCTTCGGAAGGAATTACCGGCAGCAAAGCACGTTCTGCCAGTGCGCCGTGGCCGATTTCGCGGCGGCCCGGGCTGCGCAGCGGTTTGGTTTCGCCAACGCTGTACGGCGGGAAGTTATAGTGATGGATATAACGTTTGGTAAGCTCTACGCCAAGTCCGTCCAGAGTCTGTGCTTCGCTGAGCGGAGCCAGTGCCAGTACGTTCAGAATCTGGGTCTGTCCGCGGGTAAAGAGCGCGCTGCCGTGCGGGCGGGCAAGTAAGCCTACTTCGCAGGTTACAGGGCGTACTTCGTCAAGCGCACGTCCGTCCGGGCGGATTTTATCCACGGAAATGGTGCGGCGTACAATCTTTTTAACGAGCTTTTGGGTAATATAAGCAACGTCTTTGGCATTGTCAGGATATTTTTCCATAAATGCGTCGGCGATTTCAGCTTTAATGCGGGCAACGTTTTCTTCGCGTTCCAGCTTGTTAGCATCCATCAGGGCTGCTTTCAGCTGTTCAGCGCCGTAAGCTTCAATTTCTGCGGCAAGTTCGGCAGGAGGTTCGTATACGGGCACTTCCATTTTAGGTTTGCCAACTTCTGCCATAATTTTTTCCTGCCATTCAACCAGCTTTTTAATTTCTTCGTGGCCGAACCAGATAGCGTCCAGCATTTCGTCTTCGCTGATTTCCTTGGCACCTGCTTCAACCATCAAAATAGCGTCTTTAGTTCCTGCAACGGCAAGGTTCAGGCGGCTTACTTTAGCCTGTTCAATGGTCGGGTTAATAATGTACTGGCCATCAATCATGCCTACGCGCACACCGGCTATAGGGCCTTCAAACGGAATATCGGAAATGGAAAGTGCGCAGGAAGCGCCAATCATTGCCGGAATATCCGGTGCGTTGTCCGGGTCAACGGAAACGGCGGTTGCAACAATCTGTACGTCGTTATGGTAGCCTTCCGGAAACATCGGGCGGATCGGGCGGTCGATAAGGCGGCTGGTTAAAATAGCGGTTTCAGCCGGGCGTCCTTCACGTTTAATAAAGCCGCCGGGGATTTTACCCACAGCGTACATTTTTTCTTCAAAATCAACAGTCAAAGGGAAAAAGTCTACACCTTCACGCGGTGTTTTGGTACCGGTAGCAGCAACTACTACCGCAGTGTCGCCATAGCGCACCAATACTGCGCCGTTGGCCTGCTTGGCAATTTTGCCGATTTCCATCGTCAGCGTTCTGCCGCCAAGCTCAATGCTGTAACTATGCATTTTTTGTCCTCCTAATTTTCTCTCATTTTTGGTTTACCTGCCATATATTCTACAACATTTTTTATTTTCCTTCACTATTTTTTACAAAATTTTTTAATTTTTTTGCTTTTTTTACGCAGCAAAAAGCCCCTGCCCGTTTTTACGGCAGAGGCTTTGGCAAAACTATTCTATTTTTTCAAACATATTGGCGCCCATACCGCACAGCGGGCATTTATAATCCTCCGGCAAAGCTTCGCCTTCATATATATAGCCGCAAACCTTGCAGCGCCATTTATGCATGCCTGCTTCCTGCTGCGGTGCTGCTTCTTCTGCCGCAGGCTGTTTTTCCGCGCCGGGCGCGATATATACGCCGCCCAAATCCACACTGCGGTCAAAATATACGGTATGCAGCATCTGTTCCGCCAGTTCGCTCATCGGCTTGCCGTAAAAATCTGCATACAAGGCTTTAATTTCCGGGTTTTCGTGGCTTAAACGCAGCTTCATGCTGCTGTCACGCTTGTAAAGACCTTCAATACGAGCCGCACGCAGAGCGTCTCCTTTATATTCCTTGTCCTTGGGCTGTCCGCCGCCGCCGATGCAGCCGCCCGGGCAAGCCATAACTTCCACAAAGTGATACTCTGCTTCGCCTGCTTTAATTTTTTCAATAAGTTTGCTGGCGTTGGCAGTGCCGTAAACAACAGCCACTTTAACTCTGGTGCCTTCAATATCAACTTCCGCCTCACGGATGCCGTCCATACCGCGCACAGGCTGCAAATCGTACAAAGCCTGCGGTGCGTCCTTGCCGGTTGCGTAGCAGTAAGCCGTGCGGATTGCCGCTTCCATAACGCCGCCGGTGTTGCCGAAAATAACGCCTGCGCCGCTCGCCTGCCCCATTAAATCATCATAGGCCGAATCCTCCAGCGCGGCAAAATCAATGCCTTCGTCTTTGGCAAGCATTGCCAGTTCGCGCGTGGTAATAACGTAGTCCATATCGCGCATATCTTCAATGCCAAGATAACGCCCGGCCGCATTCATCTCGCCGCGGCGGATTTCAAACTTTTTGGCGGTGCAGGGCGTAACTGCCACGTTGACAATTTTACGCGGGTCAATGCCCATCTTTTTGGCAAAATAGGTTTTAATGGTTGGCCCCTGCATACCGATAGGGCTTTTGGCACTGGAAATATGCGGCAGCATTTCGGGATAATACGTTTCTGCAAATTTAACCCACGCCGGGCAGCAGCTGGTAAACTGCGGCAGCGGCTTATTGCCTTCGGTAATGCGCTGTAAAAGCTCGCTTGCTTCTTCCACAATCGTCATATCGGCGGCAAAGTTGGTATCAAGCACATAATCTGCGCCAAGCTTGCGCAAAAGCGCAACCATTTTGCCTTCAACAAAGCTGCCGTCGGGCATGCCGAATTCTTCGCCCAAAGCAATACGCACGGAAGGCGAAGTGCTGAAAATAACAATTTTATCCTCATCACGGATTTCTGCCATTACCTGATATGCTTCTATTTTTTCGGTAATACTGTCTGCCGGGCAAACATTGGCGCACTGCCCGCAGTTAATGCAGATAGGCTTATCACCCGTTGCCTTAAGGTCATAAGTTCCGCATACGCCGATATAATCGGTGCAGACGGTTTTGCAGTTTCCGCATTTAATGCACTTAAACTCCAGACGCTGGATGGAAGGATTATCCGGCTCGATGGCAACGCGGATATCCGTAAATTGGTGTTTGCTCATAGCTGCCTCCTTTTGAATCTTCTTTAAAATAACTGCTGGTTTAATTATACCTTACAGCCAAAGAAAACACAACAGAGTGCTAAAAGAAAACAATTATTTTTTGTAGTAATATTTGTAAGCGGCAAAAATAAGTATTGCCATCGTTACCAGCACGGCAAGGCGTTCGCTGTGCTGCTGAAAATTAACAATATCGTGCCCTATAACAACCTCCAGCGCCGTTGAAGGAAACTTGCCTATAAGGTTGGCAATAATGTAATCGCGCGTGGAAATTTTGCTTACCGCGCCAATCGCCGTTAAAATTCCGGACGGAAAATACGGCAGCATTCTTGCCGCCGCCATCCATTGCAGCCCTTTGCGCCCGCTCAAATCGTCAATCTTCATCAGCATAGGGCTTTTGGCAATCATTTTCTCGGCAGCGCCGCGGAACAGATAACGCATCAGCCAGAAGCTGATAACAACGCCGGTTGTTTCTGCAAGCCACGAAATTAAAATGCCCAGCGGCAAACCGAAAATAAGCCCGTTGGCGGTAGAAATAAAGATGGACGGGAAAATGCTGCCCGCATTGATTAATACATCAAGCAGGAAGCTGATAAGCATTGCCCACGCCCCAAAAGAGCGGAAATACGCTGCCAGCGCTTCCACATCGCCGCTGACGGCCAGGGCAAACATTTTTTTAACTTCTTCACCGGCAAACAGCCACGTTAACAAAGCGGCCAGGGCTAAAATAATTACCGCAGCCGCCTGTGATGCTTTTTCCGGGTTTTGATACCATTTTTCTTCCGGCATTGGGGCCTCCGTTACGAATTGAATATACGTTTAAAACGTTCGTCAAACTGCGCGTCCAGAACTTTGGTAATTTCCGCCGTCTGTCCTGCGTCTGCCAGCGTTTTTTTGGCAAGGGCGCGCGCTTCTATCAAAACATCTGTATCTTGAAGTATATCAGCAATATATAAATCAGGCAAGCCATGCTGCCGCAGTCCAAACAGCTGGCCCGCACCGCGCAGTTTTAAATCCTGCTCGGCAAGGTAAAAACCGTCGTTTGACGTATGCAGCACGTTAAGGCGCGCCAGTGTTTCCGGGCTGTCGGAATCAGTAAGCAGCACGCAGAAAGACTGCGCTTCGCCGCGCCCTACACGCCCGCGCAGCTGGTGCAGCTGTGCAAGGCCGAAACGGTCGGCGTTTTCAATAATCATCAGCGTGGCATTTGGCACGTTAACGCCAACTTCTATAACCGTGGTGCTGATAAGCGATTTTATTTTACCGGTAGCAAAATCTTCCATCACCGCTTCTTTTTCGGCAGGCTTCATTTTGCCGTGCAGCAGTGCACAGGGTATATCCTTTAAAAAAGTGCGCTGCAATTCTTCATAAACTTCCGCTGCCGCGCGCACGCCAGGCATTTCACCCGGCTCTATCACCGCGCAGACGATATATGCCTGATGCCCGGCTTTAATCTGCCTCACCATGCCTGCGTAAACCTCGCGCCGCTTTTCGCCGGTGTAGCACAGCGTTTTTATGCTCTTTCTTCCCGGCGGCATGCCCTTCATTACCGAAACATCCAAATCACCGTACACCGTCAGCGCCAGCGTGCGCGGTATCGGCGTCGCCGTCATAACCAGAACATCCGGCTCGTAAGCCGATTTATTTGCCAGTTTGGCGCGCTGCTCAACGCCGAAGCGGTGCTGTTCATCCGTAACGACGAGCGCGAGTTTATCGAAGATAACGTCATCCTGTATTAAAGCATGCGTGCCGACAAGCACCTGCAAATTGCCTGCTGCAAGGTTTTCCAAAAGTTCGCGGCGGCGCACGCCTTTAACGCTGCTGGTTAACAGCCCGCAGCGGATACCGGCAGGCTCCAGAAACGCCTGCAAAGTTTCGTAATGCTGCTGGGCCAGAATTTCCGTCGGCACCATAATGCAGGCCTGATACCCGTTTTCCGCAGCTTTGGCAAGCGCCAGCGCCGATACAACGGTTTTGCCGCTGCCGACGTCGCCCTGCAAAAGCCTGTGCATGGGCTTTTTATCCTGCATGTCAAGGCTTATATCCTGCCAAGCTTTTTGCTGCGCTTCCGTAAGTTTAAAAGGCAGCTGCGCCAGCACTTTTTGCAAAAGTATGCCGTCAGGCGCCATTTTTATGCCGCTGCGCGTGCTTTTTACCCTGCTGCGGTAATACAAAAGCCCGCACTGCAATAAAAACAGTTCTTCAAAAATAAAACGGCTGCGTGCCCGGGCAAGTTCCGCAAAACTTACAGGAAAATGAATGTTTTTAACGGCTTCAAAACGCGGAGGCAATTTTTTGGCGTCAATTATCTCCTGCGGCAGCGATTCCGGCAGGTAGTCTTCTGCCATGGCCAGAGCCGTTTTAACGGCTGTACGCACATTCTGCTGCGTCAGAGCGCCGCTTAAAGCATACACCGGCAAAATACCGGGTGCAGAAGCGCTTTCGCCGTCTTTTAAAATCTGCACGTAAGCATCCGTTACCATTTTTGCGCCGCGCCCAGGCTGCACCTTGCCGTCTACTAAAAGTTGCGTACCCGGCTTAAAATTGCGCGTCTGAAAACGCTGATGCGCAAACATATACAGCTCAGCAAAGCCGGTAGCGTCTTTGAGCGTTACCAGCGTATAACGCATGCGCCTTGCCGATATTCTGTCCGCCACACGGTATACCTCCGCGCAAAACAGCTGCTTTTCTCCGTCTGTTGTAAGCTCCGCTATTGTTTTAACTTTGCTCTGGTCTACATAAGTACGGGGGTAACGGTTCAGCAAATCGCCAATTGTAAAAATGTTTAAATTGGCAAAATCTGCCGCTTTTTTGGGCCCGATACCCTTTAATTTTGTAATTGGCTTCTGCCACCACATAAAATCACACTGCCAATCTAAAAATAACTTGCTTTTAATTTCATTCTATGGTATGATACTTCTGTTAAATTTGTAACTGATGCTGGAATTACGTTAAGGAGGTGGGACTCATGGCATCCATTTGCGAAGTTTGCGGCAAAGGTATTCAAGCTGGTTGTAACGTCAGCCATTCCAATAGACATTCTAAACGCGCTTGGAAACCGAACATTCAGCAAGTAAGAGCCGTTGTAAACGGTTCTGTAAAACGTATTAACGTTTGCACCCGTTGCTTGCGTTCCGGTAAAGTTAACCGCGCTATCTGATTGTTACGGATTATAAAAGAAGCCTGATACTTTGGTATTCGGCTTCTTTTTTATTGGCTGAGAGCCAATTAGTGCCGAGTGATAACGATGGCAATAATTGTGCCAGCGAAGCTGCGCAAATTTTGCGATTGAATAATGAGCAAAATTTACGGACCTAAATGCTGCAACTACATCTAAATTTTAATAAAAGTATCTTAATTAAAACTATAATACAGAAAACGGTATAACAAAATGTTATACCGTTTTATTTTTTATCTTCTTGAGCGGGCAACTTCCGCCGGTTCCCAACCGCGGCACTGCATAAAATCAAGCAGGCTGCCTGTAAAATACAGCGGCTTTGCCCTCAGGCTTTTGATATCGGAAGAACCCGTTAACAGCATCAGCATGCGCAGTTCTTCTTCAGCCTGCAAAATTATTTCTGCCGCCGCGTCCTCGCCTTTGTTTACAGCCGCTTCCAGCACATTGCCGGCCATGCCGGCTATATCCGCGCCAAGCGCCAGTGCCTTTGCCGCGTCCAAACCGCTGCGTATGCCGCCGCAGGCTGCAATATAACCTTCGCTGCCGCATACCCCGCCCGCTTCCAAAAGCGATTGGGCTGTATCAAGCCCCCAGCCGTTTAAAAGCGCCGTGCCGCCGTAGCGTTCCGCCTCAATAGCCGGAAAATTTGTACCGCCTGCACCGCCGACATCAAAACAGGTAAAGCCCGCTTTTAAAAGCTGCTTAACCTGCCGAGCCGCCATGCCGCAGCCGGTTTCCTTAACTATTACGGGCACAGGGCATTTATCAAGTATGCGCTGCATGTTGGCAAACAGGCCTTTAAAATCCCTGTCGCCTTCGGGCATAATCAGTTCCTGTGCGGGGTTTAAATGTATCTGCAAGGCATCGGCGTCAAGCATGCGCACAGCCTCCAGCGCTTCTTTCGGCGTGGCTAGCGCACTGGTATTGGCAAAAACAATGCCGTCCGGGTATTCCTCGCGTACAACCTCGTAGCTTTGGTAGTTGGTTTTATTTTTAACAGAACCGTACTGCGAACCTACCGCTATTGCCGCACCCGCTTTTTTTGCCGCACGCGCAAGCCGCCTGTTAATTTCCGTAACGGCATCTGCCCCGCCTGTAACGGCGTTGATTAAAAACGGAGATAAAAAGAAAATGCCGCCGAACTGTGAGGAAAGGACTATATCCTGCGGGTTAAGCTCCGGCAGGCAGTTATGTACAAAATGTACATTCTCCAAACCGTTGGTGAGCGGTCCGTCACCAAGCTTCAGCGCATATTTGATATGGTCAAGTTTCCTCTGTTCACGCGACATTAATTACCACCGTAAAATTATTTTAAAGTTTCAAGCTGTTCGGAAAGGTCAAGAGTCAGTTCCGGTTTGTTGTTAAGGTAAGCACTGTATTCTGCTTTTTCTTTTTCTTTGGCAGCTTTGGCAATGCTCAGGCCGATTTTTTTGTGTTCCATATCTTTTTTGATAACTTTAACAACAACTTCCTGGCCTGCTTCAAGAACGTCTTCCGGTTTTTCAACGCGGGTATCGGCAATTTCGGATACGTGTACAAGGCCTTCTACCCTGTCGGTTACTTTAACGATAGCGCCGAAAGGCAGGAAACGGGTTACAATGCCTTTAACGATAGCGCCTTCCGGAAGTGCGTTTGCTTCGGTTACCCAGGGATCTTCCTGAGTAGCTTTAATGCTGAGGGCAACACGTTTGTTTTCGCGGTCAATTTTCTTAATGAGAACGGTAACTTCGGTTTCGGGTTCGAAATCGCTTGCTTTCACGTTGCGGTCCCAGGAAAGTTCAGTATTGTGAACAAGGCCAACAAGTCCTTTACCTACTTCAACAAACAGGCCGAAATCAGCAATGCGCAGAACTTTGCCCGGTACAACCTGGCCTTCTTCAACGCTGTTGTATGCTTCTTCTTCAGCAGCTTCACGTGCTGCTGCGCGTTCTGCAGCTCTGGCAGCTTTAGCTTCACGCCATGCCTGTGCTTTTGCTTCGCGTTCAGCGCGCAGCAAATCGCGGCGGGAAACTACCAGGCGTTTTTTAGCAGTGTCAACTTCAATAATTTCTGCTTCCAGTTCCTGGCCGATATACGGAGTGAAGTCCTCAACGCGTTTCAGTTCAACGTGGGATGCGGGCATAAAACCTTCAACGCCTTCAACTGCAACGGCAAGGCCTACAATGTTTTTCTGGCGGTTTTTAATTACGCGCAGAACTTTAACGGTTGCCGGGCGTTTTTCGCCTTCAGCAAGTTCGGGAACGTTTTTCCATGCTGCGTCCTGTTCGGCGCGGATTTTGGAAAGGCGTACAAAATCATCTTTGGAAGTGCCGGGAATAACCTTTGCTTCAACTTCGTCGCCTACATTAATTGTTTTTGCCACTTCTTCAGGATCTCCGGCAGCCCATTCGCTGTAAGCGATGGCGCCTTCTTTCATATAGCCAAAGTCTACATAAACTTCATCCTTATCTTTTTGAATAACAGTAGCCTTCACGATTTTGCCGGGATAAATGTCGTTGTTTTCCCAACTCTGCTCCAGCATACTTTCAAAAGATTCCATGTTTTCCATGTTTTCCATTACAAATAAAGCCTCCTTGATTAATCGGTCCGGCGTCGAAGCACCGGCCGTTATGCCAATTTTGGTGCAACCACAAAACATTTCCGGTTTTAATTCCGCAGCCGTTTCGATGTGGTATGCAATTTTACAGCGTGCAGACACAATATCATATAAATGCCTTGTGTTGGCGCTGTTTTTACCGCCGATAACAATAAATGCATCAACTTTTCCCGCAAGTTCCCCCGCGGCATTCTGACGCTCGCTTGTTGCCGTACAGATAGTTTTTTCTATTTTGTACTCTCCCGGCCTTTCTTTTTGAATTCCGGCAAGCATTTCTTCAAATTTTGCCAGCTCAAAAGTAGTCTGAATCGTAACTCCATATTTATCTGCAACGGGTATACCGGCAATATCTTTATTATATTCTACTATTATAGCATTTTTTCCTGCCCATGCCGAGATACTTTTTACTTCAGGATGATTTTTTTCTCCGATAATTATAACAAAATATCCTCCATCGGACAATTTTTTTGCTTTTAACTGTGCTGCGCGCACATGCGGGCAGGTTGCATCAATAATATTCAGCCCTTTTTCTTCCGCAGCGGCGTAAACTTCAGGCCCAACTCCGTGCGAACGGAAAATAACCGTATCGCCTTTTTCAAAGCTGTCAAGGCTGTCGCAGCAGTTTACTCCTCCTGCTGCCAGTTCCGCCGTAAGCTGCGGGTTATGTATAAGCGGCCCCAATGTTGCCGCGTGCGTTTCTTTGCCGCACTCGCCGCGCGCCATATCCACCGCGCGCTTAACTCCATAGCAAAAGCCGCAAGGCTCTGCCACAAACACCTGCATGTTACTTCACTCCCTGCAGAGCTTTTATGTCTGCCGTTAATTTATCTGTCAAATCCTGCAAAATCTCTTTATTTAAGCCAACCGGCGGAAAAGGCACCGGCGTGCCGAATTTTACCACAACCTTGGGCCACAGCCTGCCGCAGCGCTTAATATCCGTGCCGCTTACTGCTGTCGGCACGATAACGGCGCCGGTTTTTCCGGCCATCATCAGCGCGCCCGGCTCAAGTTTGCCGAGCTGCCCGGTTTTGCTGCGCGTCCCTTCCGGGAATATCGCCAGCACCTCGCCGCTTTGCAGAATTTCAATGCCGTGCTTGATTGCCGCCCTGTCCGCGCCGCCGCGGTTAACCGGAAACGCGCCCAGCGTTTTATAAATGTAGCCGAGCACCGGCACGAAAAGTTCGCGCTTGGCCATAAAATGCACCTTGCGCGGCGCCGCAACACCTATAACCGGCGGGTCGAGCAGGCTTAAATGGTTGCTTGCTATAACAAGCGGGCCTTTTTTGGGAATGTTTTCCGCGCCGTGTACTTCAAGACGCAGAAAAATTTTAAACAAAATTCCCAGTACAACATCCAAAAATGAATACAGCATTTTATTTCTCCCGTACTGCTTTTAAAATATGCTCTGCCACTTCGTCTATCGTCATCTCGGAAGTATCAAGAAACTCGGCGTCGTCAGCCTGTTTAAGCGGAGCAATTTCGCGTTCGCTGTCCTGCTTGTCGCGGAAAGCGATTTGTTTTTCAAGTTCTTCCAAATCAACCTTTTCGCCTTTGGCAAGCATTTCTTTATAGCGGCGCATAGCGCGTTCCTTAACGCTGGCCGTTAAAAATATTTTTACCTGTGCATGAGGAAACACCACAGTGCCAATGTCGCGCCCGTCCATAACAACGCCGCCGGCTTCGCCCATACGGCGCTGCTGGTTTACCATTTCAGCGCGTACGCCGCCCACGGCGGATACTTTGGAAACAACGGCCGTTACTTCCGGAGAACGGATTGCTTCCGTGACTTCCGTGCCGTCAACGAAAACGCGGTTGGCGTTTGCTTCGGGCTTAAAAGTAATCACCATTTCCTGCGCCAGTTTTTCTACAAGCTCCGGGCTGAACGGTTTGCCCGTTTGCAGAAACTTCCACGCTACGGAGCGGTACATGGCCCCGGTATCAATATAAATGTAACCAAGTTTGCCTGCGACCAGTTTGGCTATGGTGCTTTTTCCGGCACCGGCCGGGCCGTCGATGGCAATTACCGGTTTTTGTGCATTCATTTTATCCCCACCTGTTTTTATATTTGTGCGGCAAAGGTGCCTGCGGCATAACCAGTGGAAAACGCCGCCTGCAAATTGTAGCCGCCCGTATAACCGTCGATATCCATTACTTCGCCCGCAAAAAACAGCCCTTTTATTAATTTGGATTCCATTGTTTTAGGGTCTATTTCCTTCAGGCTTACGCCGCCTGCCGTTACAATGGCTTCCGCTATCGGCCTTGTGCCGGTAATTGGCACCGTAAATGCTTTCAATACATCTACAAGGCGGCGGCGTTCTGCGCGCGAAAGCTGGTTGACAAATTTTTCTTCATCAATGAACGCCTGGTCCAGCACCGGCGCAATAAGCCTCTGCGGCAGCAAATCCTTCATGCCGTTGGGCATTTGCTTACGGCTGTACTGCGTAAAATCGCGCTGCAAACGTGCGTCCAGCTTGTCTTTATCAAGCGCAGGCTTTAAATCAATGGCAAGTTCAACATCCTGCGCGCCTTTGGCAAAGGCTTCCGCCACGCATTTACTCAGCGAAAGTATTATCGGGCCCGATACGCCGAAATGCGTAAAGAGCATTTCACCGAACTCCGAGCCTATTTTTTTGCCGTCCGCATAAACGGTGCCTTCTATATTGCGCAGGCTTAAACCCTGCAATCCTGCAATGTAGGGCGAATCGCTTTCAAGCGGAACCAGGCTTGGCGCCAGCGGTACAATGGTGTGCCCCAACGCTTTGGCAAGTTTCACGCCGCTGCCGTCGCTGCCGGTGCCAGGGTAAGATGACCCGCCTGCCGCCAGAATAACGGCATCGGCCGTAAATTTCTGCCCGTCGGCAGTTACAGCGCCGGTTATTTTGCCGAATTCTGCCGTAATGCTTTTTACTTTGCAGTCTGTAAGCAGCCTGCCGCCATAATTTTTATAAATTTTAACAAGAGTGTCAACAACGTCAGCCGCCTTGTCGCTTACAGGAAACACCCTGCCGCCGCGTTCAACCTTGGTAGGCAGGCCGTTATCCTCCAGAAGCTGCACAATATCCTGATTGGTAAAACGGCGCAGCGCACTGTTTAAAAAGCGGCCGTTGCCGGGTATGTTTTTAATAATTTCCTGCAAATCGCAGTTATTGGTAATATTGCAGCGCCCCTTGCCGGTAATAAGTATTTTTTTGCCGGGTCGGCGCATTTTTTCTAAAATTACGGTTTGGGCGCCGTTCTGCGCTGCGGCAATGCCTGCCAAAAGGCCCGCAGCCCCGCCGCCAATAACAAGTACATTAGCCATTAAGCTTTGCCGCCTTTTTTAAAGTTTCTGCCTCATCCTCGTTAAGCTCGCGCATTTTGCCCTTGCTTAAACCCTTTAAGCTGAGCGTGCCAAACTTAATGCGTTTAAGGTTGCGCACCGGAAAGCCGATATAATCGCACATACGGCGGATTTGGCGGTTGCGCCCTTCATGTATGGTAATATCAAAATATGTCATATTTCTTTCGTGGTCATATTCCAGAAGCGTTACAACGGCAGGAGCCGTCATTCCGTCATCGAGTTTAACGCCAAGGCGCAGCAAATCGAGCTTTTCCTGCGGCACAATGCCAGGCACGCCCACGCGGTAGGTTTTGTTTACCTCGCGGCTTGGGTGCATCAGCCCCTGCGCCAGTGCGCCGTCATTTGTTAAAAGCAAAAGCCCTTCCGTATTGTAGTCAAGCCTGCCAACAGGGAACACGCGCTGCGGCAGATCCTTAACATAATCGGCCACGGTGCGCCTGCCCTGCGGGTCGCTCATGGTTGTTACCACTCCGCGCGGCTTGTAAAACAAATAATATGCCTTGCGCTCACGTTTAATGGGCTTGCCGTCAACGGTAATAAAGCATTTTTCATCAACCTTGGTGCCGAGTTCTTTAACGACTTTGCCGTTAACCTTCACTCTGCCGCCAAGTATATATTTTTCGGCTTCGCGCCGCGAAGCAACACCGGCTGCCGCCAGCACTTTCTGCAATCGTTCTTCCATGTATTATACTCCGTCATTTTGTATATTGCTGTCTGTATCTTTCAGGCTGTCCAAAAGCGAAATCTGTTCAGGCCCGCTGCTGTCCTCATCCGGCAAAGCAGGCAAATCCTTCAGTGAATTAAGCCCGAAAGTAAGCAAAAATTTATCTGTCGTTGCGTAAAGAATCGGGCGTCCGAGCGCTTCCTTGCGCCCTGCCTCGCAGATAAGCCCGTATTCCAGAAGCGTATTTACAACGCCGTCCACCTTAACACCGCGGATGGCTTCCATTTCGCCGCGTGTTACCGGCTGCTTAAACGCAACAATGGCCAAAGTTTCCATTGCCGCTGCCGATAATTTTACTTCCTGCACGCGCTCCAGCTGTTTTAAAAGGGCATAATGCTGGGGCTTGGCGCACAGCTGATAGCCGCCCGCCACTTTGCGCAGGCATAAGCCGCGGTTTTCTTCATTGTAGCTTTCTTCAAGCATGGTTAAAAGTTCCCACACCTGCGGCTTGTCAAGCTGCATAATACCGGCAATCTGTGCTACCGTAAGCGGCTCGCCTGCCGCAAACAGCAAAGCCTCCAGAGAGCCCTGCAAATATTCATGAAACATTGTTTTCGCCCTCCCGGTGCAGGAATATGTATATCGGCGCAAAAGGCTCCGTCTGCGTTATATTTATAATGTTCAGCTTCAGCAGCTCCAAAAGCGCTAAAAATCCGGCTATTTTTTCACTGCGCGAGCCGGTGCTGCTGAAAACTTCTTTAAATTCCACACCGTTTAAACGGCGCTTAAGCAGGCTGACAATTTCTGCCATTTTTTCCTGCACGCTGAACTCCTGACGCTCAATAAAAGCCGTGGTTTCGTGCCCGGCAGCCAAAAGCGCCAGCAGGCTTTTTACCAAGTCGCCCGCCTGATACTGCGCAATGCTGCGGTTTATCCTGCCTTCTGCCAGCGGCCTGCGGTAAACGTAACGCTCCGCCGCCGTTTTCATTTCGGTAAGTTTTTCCGCACACGCTTTAATGCGCCTGTACTCAATCAGCATCTCCACCAGCATGGTGCGCGGGTCTGCTTCTTCCTCGTCGGTTTCAGGCACAGGCTTCGGCAAAAGCATTCTCGATTTTATCTGCAGAAGCGTTGCCGCCATTACCAGAAACTCACTGGCAATTTCCATGTCAAATTCCGCCATGGCGGATAAATAAGCAATGTACTGCTCGGTAATTTCCGCTATGGGAATATCGTAAATATCTATTTTATCTTTTTCAATAAGGTGCATTAAAAGGTCCAGCGGGCCTTCAAAATCACTGACTTTTAAAGATAAATCTGCCATAAATTATACTGCCCGGCCTTTAAGCCCTGCCAATATGGCGGCAATCCCTTCGTTAATATCAGAAAAATATTCCTAAAACAGTGTTGACGAGCTCTAAATAAGCCAGAGCAAACGGCGTAATAATATAGCTGATAAGCCCGCTTGCCACAAGGGCTATAAGAATGTAAAAACCGTAACGCCCTACAAAACTGTTATATTTGTATGCAGTCTGCGGCGGCAAAAATTCATCCAGCAGGCGTGAACCGTCCAGCGGCGGTATGGGCAGCAGGTTAAAAAAGGCAAACCATACGTTGTACTGCATGGTCCAAAATAGAAAAGCTCTTACGCCAGGTGTTAAAATGTGCATTTTATTCATAATTGCCATTATCAACACTGATAAAAAACATAAAAACAAATTAGCCGCAGGCCCTGCCAGGGATACTTTTATCATGCCTTCGCGCCTGTTGCGGAAATTATTGGGGTTAATGGCAACCGGCTTTGCCCAGCCGAAATGGAACAAGGCCAGCATTATTGCGCCCAAAATATCAAGATGCGCCAGAGGGTTAAAGGTTAAACGCCCAAGATAACGCGGCGTAGGGTCACCCATGGCATCTGCCGTAAGGGCATGGGCATACTCATGTATGGTAATGGCAATTAAAAGTGCCGGTACCGTATAAATCATCGAACTAAAATCAAACATAAAACCCTCCACTAAAACAAACTAAACAATAATATTATTATAACGTATTTTTGTAAAAAAGAAAACGGGACTGTAACAGGCAGCCCCGTTTTTTGCAAATATTTTATTTACCGGTAAAACGCGGTGCGCGTTTTTCTTTAAAAGCGGCTATGCCTTCGCGGCAGTCTTCCGTTGCCATGCAGAGCGTCTGGGCTACGGCTTCCGTATCAAGCACATCGTCAAGGCTCATGGCAGTGTTGTTAACATACTTTTTAATTAGCGCCAGCGAAAGCGGTGCCGATTCAGCAAGCCTTGCCGCCATTTTATAAACTTCGCCCTGCAGTTCTTCCGCAGTGCATACATGGTTCAGCATACCGAAGCGTTCTGCCGCAGCGGCGTCAATCAAATCGGCGGTAAACATCAGTTCTTTGGCGCGGTGTACGCCAACTGCTTTCGGCAAAAAGTACAGGCCGCCGCAATCGGGTATCAGGCCAACCTTGGCAAAACTCTGCGCAAAACGGGCAGTATCAGCGGCATATACCAAATCGCAGGCCAGCATCAAATTAACGCCTGCACCGGCTGCAACGCCGTTAACCATGGCAATAAACGGTTTATCAATGGTTGTAATGCATTTGGCAACCGCGCCCACTTTAATAATAAAGGCACGGCGGGCACCGGCATCGGGCAATGCTTCCAAAAACGGCAGGTCGCCGCCTGCGCAAAAGGCCTTGCCGCTGCCGGTAAGCACTACGCAGCGGATTTCTTCATCCTGCTCTGCCCTGTCAAGCGCTTTATGCAAACCGTCAATCAGCCCGTCATTCATAGAGTTCAGGCTTTTCGGGCGGTTCAGCGTAATGGTTGCTACATGGTTTTCAACACTAAACAAAACTGCTTCTTCCATATTTTCAGCCTCCTTTGGCATACTACCACTGCTGTTATTTATGTTCTTTTTTCAGTTCGTCCAGTAAAAACTCGTTTTTAACGCGTATATAAGTCCCCTTCATGCCGAGGGATTTTGTTTCTATCAAACCGGCGCTTTCAAACTTTCTTAATGCGTTTACAATAACGGAACGCGTAATGCCAACGCTGTCGGCAATTTTGGAAGCAACCAGCAGCCCTTCCGTGCCGTTAAGCGCTTCCATAATGCTGTTAATGGCCTCCAGCTCCGAAAACGAAAGTGTGGAGAAGGCTATCTGCACCATAGCTTTTTTGCGGGCTTCTTCTTCCACGCGCGCTGCACGCTCATGCAGAATTTCAACGCCGATAACAGCCGCTGCGTATTCGGCCAGCAGCAAATCTTCGTCATTAAATTCACGGTCATACTTGGCAACAATTAAAGTGCCGATTTGCTCGCCGTTGCCGTAAATAGGCACAATTGTTGTACGCTTGTCGCCAAAATAGCATTTGGTGCCCTTTAAAAAGGAACATTCCTCGTTTACATGCCCGATATTGGAAACTGTTTCCCTTGTTTCCATTATAAAATTAAGGTAAGACGGAGGAAAACGCTTTACATCAAGCACCTGCTCGCGCATAATATCACATTCAAAATCGTCAAGCAGCGCATAGCCTTTAATGCCGCCCTTACGGCCGACAATATAAACATTGGCCACTATAACGTCTTTCAGCAGGCGGGCAATGGCATTAAATTCCACTTTCTCACCGCGCTGAAGCAATTTGTTGATTTTTCTTGTTTTTTCTAAAAGTTCCACAATAGCCCCTCCAATCTACGCGCGCGGGAAATTCCTCTCATAAACAGAAGTAATCCTCTCCGTCGTTACATGCGTATAAATCTGAGTAGTTGACAGATTAGCATGGCCCAAAAGCTCCTGCACCGCCCTCAAATCCGCACCGTGGTCCAGCAAATGAGTGGCAAAGGTATGCCGTATTGTATGCGGCGAAACATTTTTTCTTAAGGCCAGCTTTTTAATATATTTATCAAGTATGCGGCGTACGCTGCGGTCCGTAAGCGGCCCGCCCAGGCGGTTAACCAGCAGTTTATCGTGCGGTGCGGCGTTATAGCGTGCCATTAAGGCCTGCCTTGCCCCGTTAAGGTATTTTTCTACAGCTTCGCGGCAGGTATGGCCAATAGGCACCAGCCTGTCTTTGTTGCCTTTACCGTGCAGCAGCACAAACATATTGCCAAGGTCAATCGTATCAAGCGTAAGCCCTACCAGCTCCGAAACACGGCAGCCGGTAGCATACAAAAGTTCCAGCACTGCCTGGTCACGCAGGCCCAGTTCGCCTGTTGTATCGGGCAGTTCCAAAAGCTCGTTAACTTCAAATTCCTCCAAAAATACGGGCAGATGTTTTTCCAGCTTCGGTGTCCGCACTTTTACAAAAGGATTCTGCTTTACCTTGTTTTCTCTTTGCAGGTATTTATAAAAAGAACGCAGGGCAGATATTCTGCGGGCAATGGTTGTGCGCGCATATTTTTTGCCGTTCATGTCGGCCAGATAGGAACGGATATCCAGCACGTTTACTTCCTGCCAGTTAAAGCCGCCGGGATAACGTGTTTTTAAAAATCCGGCAAATATGTCTATATCTGCCGCATAATTTTTTACCGTAAGCGCAGAAGTATTTTTTTCAACCGCAAGGTACTGCAAAAATTTATGCACTTCCGGATATGCGTTTGCTGCTTCTTTCATAAATATCCCTCTTTTAAAGTAAAATTATAGTATCATAATTGTTAAACAATTTCAATAATTGCTATCCATATTTTTTAAATTTTCTGCGTTTTTATTTTTTGTAACGCCCAAAAACGCAAAAAGCAGCGGTTTTAAAGCCGCTGCCTCATATTTTACCGCATTTTAAAGCCCGGTATTTAATTGTTTCTGCATCTCTGCCAATGCTTCAAGCGCCCTTTCGGCAATCATTGCATTTTTTATCTTTTTGCCGCGTACGCGCTTGCCGAGAGGCGGAATTAAACCAAAATTAACATTCATCGGCTGGAAGTTTTTAATTTCCGGGCTGCTGATGTAATGCGCCAGTGCCCCGTGCGCCGTTTTCGGCGGAAAATCAACCGGCGGCTGCCCCAGCACCCTGCGCGCGGCATGGATGCCTGCCATAAGCCCCGACGCTGCCGATTCAACATAGCCTTCCACACCGGTGAACTGACCGGCGAAGAATAAGCGCGGCTGAGTGCGCAGGCTGAAATCGGCATTTAAAAGTTTGGGCGAATTGATATAGGTATTTTTATGCATTACGCCGTAACGCACAAACTCTGCATTTTCAAGCCCCGGAATCATGCCGAACACACGCTTCTGCTCGCCCCATTTAAGGTGAGTCTGAAAACCGACGATATTATAAAGCGAAGCCGCAGCGTCATCCTGCCGCAGCTGCACAACGGCATAAGCCTCTTTGCCGGTGCGCTTGTCCACCAGCCCAACCGGTTTTAACGGCCCGAAACGCATGGTGTCTTCACCGCGGCGCGCCATTTCTTCAATGGGCATGCAGGCTTCAAAAAACACTTCTTTTTCAAAATCCTTTACGGGGGCAAGCTCTGCCGTACGCAACGCCTCCCAAAAAGCAACATATTCCTCTTTGGTTTCAAAGGGGCAGTTCAAATAATCGGCGTCGCCCTTATCATAGCGCGAAGCACGGTAAACCTTGCTGTAATCAAGGGAATCGGCTGTTACTATCGGCGCTGCCGCATCAAAAAAGTGAAAGTAATCCTCACCGGCAAGCTGCGCAATTTCTTCTGCCAGCGCGCCGTCCGTCAGCGGGCCGGTAGCGGTAATTACAACGCCATCCAGTGCCGTAAGGCTTGTAACTTCTTCGTTTTTAACCGTAATTAACGGATGGTTTTTAATTTTCTGCGTAACCGCTTCCGCAAAGCCTTCGCGGTCTACCGCCAAAGCCCCGCCTGCCGGAACTTTATGTTCATCGGCGCAGGCCATGATAACGGAATCAAGGCGGCGCATTTCTTCTTTTAAAAGCCCGACGGCGTTTTCTATATTGCCTGCGCGCAGCGAATTGCTGCACACAAGCTCTGCAAATTTATCGGTTTTATGTGCCGCGTCCGATTTAAGCGGCCTTTTTTCGTACAGTATAACCGGCACGCCGCGCTGCGCAAGCTGCCAAGCAGCCTCGCACCCGGCCAGCCCTGCGCCGATAACGTGTACCGGCTCATTTACTTTTTGCATTGGCTGCCGCCTTTCCTTTATAAGTTTTTACGGCATCTTCACAGTTTTCGTTTGTGCAGAATAACTTTTTGTTGCCGTTTCTGTCCGTTTTTTCATATAAAATATGTCCGCATTTGGGGCAATGCTTTTCTGTCGGCTTGTCCCAGGAGGTAAACTTGCACTCCGGATAGTTGGAGCAGCCGTAAAATACCTTGCGTGTTTTGGTTTTACGCTCGATAATATCGCCGCCGCAGTCCGGGCATTTTACGCCGATTTTTTTCAGTATCGGCTTGGTATTGCGGCACTCCGGAAAACCGGGGCACGCCAGAAACTTGCCGTAGCGGCCCTGCTTATATACCATCATGCGCCCGCATTTTTCGCATTTTACATCGCTTACTTCCACCGGCGCTTCAACGGTTTCTATTTCTTTATCCGCCTTTTGCAGAAGATGAGAAAAAGGCTCGTAGAAGTTTTCCAGTACGGTTTCTTTATTTGCTTCGTGCTCGGCAATTTCGTCAAGCTCGGTTTCAAGGTTTGCCGTAAACGGAATGTTAATAATATCTTTAAAATAAGTAGTCAGCATGTTGACTATCAGTTCGCCAAGCTCGGTGGAAACGAGTTTTTTACCGTCCTTAACGATATAGCCGCGGTCAAGGATGGTTTGAATGGTAGGCGAATAGGTACTCGGGCGGCCTATGCCTTTTTCTTCCAGTTCCTTAACAAGCGTTGCTTCGGTAAAATGCGGGGGCGGCTCGGTAAAGTGCTGCTCTGCCGGCATAAGTTTATGCAGCTTAAGCGGAGTTTGTTCCGGCAGATACGGAACTTCTTTTTCCTTTTCGCCTGCCAGTTCTTTTTTGTCGCTTAATTTTAAAAAGCCGTCAAACTTAAGCACAGCCCCGCCTGCACGCAGCTGGTAGCCTGCCGCGCCGATTAAAAGAGTTGTAACGTCGTATACGGCGGCTTTCATCTGGCAGGCAACGGTGCGTTTCCAGATTAAGGTATAAAGCTTAAGCTGGTCTTTGGTAAGGTACTGCGCCACCGCTTCCGGCGTGCGTTCCACAGATGTCGGGCGGATGGCTTCATGCGCGTCCTGCGCGTTCTTTTTGCTGCTGTAAACATTAACGCCTGCCGGTACATATTCCGTGCCGTAAGTGCTGCCTATAAAGCTGCGCAGCTCTGCCGTAGCCACATCCGAAAGGCGCACGGAGTCGGTTCTCATATACGTAATAAGGCCAACAGCGCCGCCCTTGCCAACATTTACGCCTTCATAAAGCTGCTGTGCCAGCAGCATGGTTTTTTTGGTAGAAAAGTTCAGTTTTTTAACGGCGTCCTGCTGCAGGCTGCTGGTGGTGTACGGCGGCAGCGGGTTGCGCTTGCGTTCTTTTTTATCTGCCTTTTCAACAACGTAGGCTGCTTCTTTCAGTGCCGCTTCCGTTTTGGCAGCTTCTTCCGCGTTATTTATTTCAAGCTTTTTGCCGTTAAATTTAATAACGTCAGCGTCAAAAACAGGCGCTTTGTCATTCTCGCGCAGGCGCGCCGTAATAGTCCAGTATTCCTGCGGCACAAAGTTGGCAATTTCCTTTTCCCTGTCGCAGATAATTTTTACGGCTACGGTCTGCACGCGCCCGGCACTAAGCCCTTTGCGTATTTTGCGCCACAAAAGCGGGCTTAACTGGTAGCCCACAATGCGGTCGATAATGCGGCGCGTCTGCTGGGCGTCAACCATGTCAAGGTCAATCTTGCGCGGGTGCTTCAATGCTTCTTTTACAGCACCCGGCGTAATTTCATGAAACTCAATGCGGCAGCTGCTTTCAGGGTCAAGCCCCAAAATATATGCCAGATGCCAGCCGATAGCTTCGCCTTCGCGGTCAGGGTCAGTTGCGATATAAACTTTATCAGCCTTTTTGGCTGCTGTTTTCAATTCCTTAATCAGTTCGCCCTTGCCGCGGATATTGATGTACTTGGGCTGAAATCCGTTTTCTACATCCACGCCGAAAATGCTTTTCGGCAAATCGCGCAGGTGCCCCATGGAAGCGCGTACAGTATAATTGCGCCCCAGAAATTTTTCTATTGTTTTTGATTTGGCGGGAGATTCCACAATAACCAGGTTTTTAGCCATTAAACGTCCTCCTAAAGCAGGTAATAACTGCGGGCGGCGGTTTGCGCCACCTTGCCGCGCATCTCCAAATCCAAAAGCCCCATGCCGGCTTCCGCCAGCCCAAGGCCGCTTTTTTCAAGTATTTCTTCAAGCGAAAGCGGTTCAAAACTTAAAATTTTCAAAACCGCTTTTGCGTTATCATCAAGTTCATCTTCCCCGTTCCCGCTGCCGAACAACGCCGGCTGCTGAGGGAAGCTTGCCAGTTTGAGGCTTTCAAGTATGTCCTCCGGCCTGTCTACAAGCTGCGCACCGCTTTTTATAAGGCTGTGGCAGCCAATGCTCGTTGGCAGAAAAATGCTGCCGGGTACGCAGTAAACTTCATGCCCTTCTTCAAGCGCATATTCGGCGGTAATCATGGCGCCGCTTTTTTTAGCGGCTTCCGCAACTAGTATGCCATGCGTCATGCCGTTAATTATGCGGTTGCGAGCCGGAAAATTATACGCAGCAGGCGGTGTTCCAGGAGGGTATTCCGTAACAAGCGCGCCGCGCTCACAAATTTGTGCAAATAAGTTTTTATTGGCTGCCGGGTAAGCAATATCAATGCCGCAGCCCAAAACGGCAACGGTTATGCCGCCTGCCGCCAGTGCGCCCCTGTGTGCAGCCGTATCTATGCCTTTGGCGCCGCCGCTTACAATAACAACGCCTGCCGCTGCAAGGTCTGCCGCAAAGGCATCGGCAGCTTTAAGGCCGTAGCCGGAAGCCTCGCGCGAACCGACAATGCCGATGCTGCCGCGTAGATCGGGCAGGCTACCTTTAACGTACAGCACCTGCGGGGGCGATGCGATTTGCTTTAAGCTGTAAGGGTAAGCATCATCTTCCGGCGTTAAAATTGTTACGCCGTTATTCAAACAAAAATCTTTCAGCCAAGCGGGATAATTAAAATCCCTTCTGGCAATAAATTTATTAACGGTTTTTTCATCAATTCCGGCTTCCGCCCATGCTTCCGGCGGAGCCATATATGCTTCGGCAGGGCTTTTAAACTTCGCCGCCGCTTCTGCAATTTCTGCGCTGCGCGAGCCAAAGGCTGCAAACAGCGCGGCAAAATAGTATTTATCCAAGCAGCACACTCCATACTGTATTGTATCCGCAAATTCACTTCATTATAATTGCTAAATCAGTTATGGTCAAGCCCGTCAAGCGTTTTCAGTACAAAATCTGCCACTGCGTCTGCAGCGTAGGGTTTGCCGTAAGCCGCCCTGCGCCTGCGCCGCAGGCTGTTTTTTTCTTCCGTGCCAAGCTCCGCATATTTTTTTACAAAGCCGCAAACCTCCTGCGGCGTTGCGGCAATTTTTGCTTCGCATTTTTCGCACAGGTAACCGGCGTTGCGCACCTCCTGCCCCGGCAATGGGTCATATAAAATAAATTCGGTGCCGATAGCAAGGGTTTCTGCCGCGGTAAGCCCGCCGGCCTTGCTTATTACAATATCGGCGCTGCGCAGAAGCTGGGGCAGTTCTGCTATAAAATCGAGCACCATTACGCCGGGCAGCGCCATTTTTTTCAGCTTTTCGGCTAAGTTCCTGTTATGCCCCGTTACGGCGGCTATTTTTAAGCCTTTAATATCGCGGCATTCCGTAAGCGCGCGCAAAAGCTCCGGCATCGGCAAAAGCCCGTCGCCCCCACCCATTACAAGGCACAAAGTATCATCGGCGGCATAGCCGAGCCTGCTGCGCCACTTTTCGCGCTCAAAAGGCGCGCTGAAGGCACTGCGCACAGGTATGCCCGTTACAACGGCAGGTATGCCGAGCTCCGGCGGCGGCTGGATGGATTCGTCCGCCGTAAAATAAACGTCCAGCCCTTTATAAATCCACCAGTGGTGAAAGTTAAAATCGGTTATTACCGCACCCAGCCAAAGCCCGGGCGCGCAGCGTTTTTTATACTGCGCCATAACCCCCGCCGGCGTAGGGTGCGTTACTATTACCGCATCCGGCGAAGTTTTTTTAATGAACCCCTGCGCCAGATAAGAAAGCAGCAGGTTTAAAAAATCGCGCAGCCAGAAAGAATTATTGCCGGTGTTGCTCCAGTGGTACGCTATATCGTACAGCTTCGGAATGTGCTTTAAAATGCCTATGTAGCCGCCTAAAATAATGTTTCCAAGCCACTTTGGGAAGAAATCGAAAGCACTGCCGTTAACCACTTTTACGTTGCCGTGTTTTTTAAACGCCTCCTCCAGCGCTTCCGCCGCCATTTTATGGCCGCTGCCAAGCGGAGCCGAAAGCAGGAGTACTGTATATTTGCATGCTGATGCAGCCATTTAACAAACCTCTTGAAAAAATTTTGTAAAAAAACTTGAACCTGTTATCAAAATCATATATCATAAATAACAATTAGTAAAGAAATTAACCATAATTTTATATTTGTAATTTTAAATGGAGGCTATTATGCAAAAACGTTTACCTGTTGAACATTTTCATTTTCCCGTTGAAAAAATTAAATCCGGTTATTATTCGGACGCCTATTTTCTGCGTACCGAAGAAATTTTAAACGGCGATAACCACCACCCGCGCGTTATGATGCAGGTATTCACCCGCGAAAATGTCGTTGTATGCGGCATTGACGAAACTATAGCGCTGATTAAAACCTGCGCACATAATCCCGAAAACATCACCATCCATGCCCTGCATGACGGCGATGAGGTTAAGCCATGGGAAACCCTGATGACCATTGAAGGCGACCTTGCCGACTTTGCCCATCTGGAAACTGTTTACCTCGGCATTCTGGCACGCCAAAGCCGCATTGCCACCAACGTGCGCCGCACGGTAGAAGCTGCAAACGGCAAGCCCGTGCTGTTCTTCCCCGCGCGCTATGATACCTGGCAGACCCAGGAATGCGACGGCTATGCAGCCAAAATCGGCGGCATTAAAGGCTTTTCCACCGACGCCAACGCTCTTGCCAGCGGCGGCAAAGGACTGGGCACAATTCCCCACGCTTTAATTGCTTCGTACAACGGCAATACCGTTGCCGCAACCGAAGCCTTTGACAAATATGTTGACCCGAAAATTTCCCGCATTGCACTGGTAGATTTTGACAACGACTGCGTGAACACCGCCCTTGCCGTTGCCCGCAAGCTTGGCAGAAATCTTGCAGGCGTACGCCTTGATACCAGCGGAACAATGGTAGACAAAAGCCTGCTTGGCCAGCTTGGCATGTTTAACCCCACAGGCGTATGCAAGGAACTGGTATGGAACGTGCGCCGCGCGCTTGACGCCGAAGGCTTTGATTATGTAAAAATTATCGTTTCCGGCGGCTTTAACCCGGCACGCATCCGCGAATTTGAAGCAGCCGGCGTACCGGTTGACACTTATGCGGTTGGCAGCAGCCTGTTTGACGGCAACATCAACTTTACGGCCGACATCGTTATGGTAGACGGCAAAGAATGTGCCAAACAGGGACGCAGGCATTTGCCGAATCCGCGCCTGGAACTTGTTGACTAACACCAAAGCACTGCGCCATGCAGTGCTTTTTTTGTAAGAAAGAAGGCTTTTATTATGGATTTAAACGCTACCCCATCCTCGGAACGCATCCACATAGGCATTTTCGGCAAGCGCAATGCCGGCAAATCAAGCCTTATTAACGCCATTACAGGTCAAAACCTCGCCATAGTATCCGACACCAAAGGCACTACCACCGACCCCGTTTACAAGGCCATGGAAATTCTGCCGCTTGGCCCCGTTATGATTATTGATACCCCGGGTATTGACGACGAAGGCGAGCTCGGCGCTCAGCGTGTACAAAAAGCAGTACAGGTACTTAACAAAACCGATATTGCCATTCTCGTTATCGACAGTACGCTTGGGCTTGATAAGGAAGATACGGCGCTGCTTGCGCTCATTACAGAAAAAAAGCTGCCGGTTATAGCTGTTTTTACCAAAGCGGAAGCCGCAGCAGACCTGACAAATTACGAAAAAATACTCGGCATAAAATGTATGGCCGTAAGTTCCGTCAGCGGCAGAAATATTGCGGAACTGCGCACTGCCCTTGCCGCCCTTGTGCCGGATAAAAAAAGTACGCAGCAGCTTGTAGGCGACCTGGTAAACCCCGGCGATACCGCCGTACTGGTTGTGCCGGTAGACAGCGCCGCACCAAAAGGCAGGCTTATACTGCCGCAGCAGCAGGTTATACGCGGGCTTTTGGACGCGGGGGCAACGGCTTTTGTAACGCAGGACAAACAGCTCGAGAGCTGCCTTGCCGCCCTGAAAGAAAAACCGAAAATTATCATTACCGACAGCCAGGTTTTCGGCTTTGTTGCCAAAACGGTGCCAAATGATGTTTTACTGACATCATTTTCCATTTTATTTGCACGCTACAAAGGCGACTTAAAAGAAGCAGTGCACGGCGTAAATATGCTGAAGCATATTAAAGACGGCGACCGCATTTTAATCAGCGAAGGCTGCACGCACCACCGCCAGTGCGACGATATCGGCACCGTAAAGCTGCCGGCGTGGATCAGGAAATTTACCGGTGCAGAACCTGCCTTTGAATGGACAAGCGGCACCGCCTTTGCCGAAGACTTAACCAAGTACAAAATGATTATTCACTGCGGCGCCTGCATGCTGAACGAAAAAGAAATGCAGCACCGCATAAGCTGCGCCAAACAGCAGGGCGTGCCCATTACCAATTACGGCATTGCCATTGCCTATATTAACGGCATCCTGCGACGCACGCTCCAGCCCTTCCCCGATATTTTAAAGGAACTGGAATAAATAAAATATAATACCGCTGAATTAAAAATACATTAACTTAAACAAGCATAAACTTTAAAAGCAGTACCGTTATTGCGGCACTGCTTTTACTTTTGCCTAAAAAAGAAAAATCCGACCTGCAAAATAAGCAAGCCGGTATTGATATAGCAATGGTAAAAAAATATCTTGATGAAGTCGCAGCAAAAACGCTTGATATTGCCGATAAAAAAACCTTGTTTGACTTATTTGTGCGCAAAATAGAAGTCAAGCAAGGAAATTTATCATTTGATTTTAAAATTAAAATATATAGTACGATGGTAGCGCTAACGGGAATCGAACCCGTGATTTCGCCTTGAGAGGGCGACGTCTTAGCCTCTTGACCATAGCGCCGTAAAAAAATGGCTCCGGGACTAGGACTCGAACCCAGACAAAATGATCCAGAGTCATTTGTGCTACCATTACACTATCCCGGAGTTACTTTGTGTTCATCTCTCCTGAACACAAGAGTTATTATAATACAGCTTTATCAAAAATGCAAGCCTTTTTTACAAAAATTTTTAATTTTTTTCAGCAAAAAATCCCCGCACTTTCATGCAGGGATTTTTTGATTGCCTTATGCAGTTTTTATCAATAACCAAGGCTTTCGCCGACAAGAATTACTTTAATGCGCGGCACAGGAGCGTTCATGGTGCTGCCTTTGCGGGTGGTTAAAATAAAGTTGCATATACTGTCGGGAGCGGTGCAGTTAAAGCAGTGCCCATTATTTTTGCACGGCGGGTTAAAATTGGCAAAGCGCTGTACATTAACCGGCGCTGCCAGGTTGCGTGCGCGTGCCACAGCGTCCTCATAGCTTTTTACCACTTTGTTGATGCCGGCAATAACAACTACGCTTTTAGGGCCGAATACCATTGCCGCCACGCGGTTGCCGGTACCGTCGATATTTACCATCACGCCGTCCTCGCTCATGGCGTTGGTGCTCATAAAATAGGTATCGCAGGTAAGCGCCTTGCGCAGAAGCTCCAGGCGTTCTTCCTGGCTTTTTGCGGTATCGCGGTCAATAATGTTGTAGCCCTGCGTGCGCAGAGTTTCCAAAAGGCCCATTTCTTCCAAAGTCATACTGCCGCCCCAGGATACGCACTGCTTTTTGTCAATCAGGCTTAAAGCCTTCTCCAGTGCTTCTTCCTTCGTTGCACAGTAGCAGGCATCAAAAGCACGGCGCTGCAAATTTTTTACAACGCGCTGTGCCAGTACTTCATTGCGAAGTTCAAACGGTGTTTTAGCCATAGTTACCCCTCCTCTGTAACTAACTGCCTTTAATCTACGCGTTCACCAATGTAAACTTCATCGGTGCCGTCAATTTCGTTAAGCACAACTTCAATGGTTTCTTTCTGCGAAGTAGGCACGTTTTTGCCAACATAATCCGCACGGATGGGCAGCTCTTTATGGCCGCGGTCTACCAATACGGCAAGCTGAATTGTTTTAGGCCTGCCCATGTCGATAACGGCGTCAAGTGCAGCGCGGATTGTACGGCCGGTATATAAAACATCATCCACCAGCACAACGTGCTTGCCGCTTAAATCAAAGTTAATATCGGTGCCATGCACCACAGGGTTGTAACCAAGCGTGGAAAGGTCATCACGGTACAGGGTAATGTCAAGCATGCCTACCGTCATTTCGCAGTTTTCAATAGCGTTAATTTCGGCGGCAATGCGCTGCGCCAAAGGTACGCCGCGTGTGCGGATGCCGACGATAACAACGTCCTCAACGCCTTTGTTTTTCTCGATAATTTCGTGCGCAATGCGGACGAGCGCCCTTCTGATGGCTTCGCTGTCCATAATAACATTTTTCTTAACAATATTGCTCATTGTTTTCACCCCAAATTTAAAATTGACCGTTATGTAAACGGGTAATTATTTTATGCATATCTTCAGGCAGCGGCGCTTCAAACTTCATGCGTTCGCCGGTGCGCGGGTGCGTAAATTCCAGCGTGTGCGAATGCAGCGCCTGCCCTTTTATGCCAAACGGCGTTTTCATGGGCGAATACTTGGGGTCACCCACAAGCGGATAGCCCAGATATTCCATATGCACGCGGATTTGGTGCGTGCGCCCCGTGCGCAGCTTGCAGCGCACAAGCGTATATTTGCCGAAGCGCTCCAGCACTTCGTAATCGGTAATGGCGTCACGCCCGCCCTCTTTAACCACAGCCATTTTTTTGCGGTCGGTTTTATCGCGGGCAATCTGCGTTTCTATCGTGCCGCTGTCGGTTTTAATATTGCCGCGCACCACGGCAAGGTAAGTGCGCACAGCGGTTTTGCTCTGTATCTGCTGCGAAAGCGAAATATGCGCCGCGTCATTTTTGGCAACAATCATAATGCCGCTGGTATCCTTATCCAAACGGTGTACAATGCCCGGGCGGATGGCGCTGTTAATGCCAGAAAGATTGCTGCAATGGTAAAGCAGTGCGTTTACCAGCGTGCCGGTGTAGTTGCCCGGCGCAGGATGCACAACCATGCCGCGCGCCTTGTTAAGCACTACCACATCGTCATCTTCATAAATTATATCCAGCGGAATGTTTTCCGGTACGGCTTCAATCGGCTCCGGTTCGGGAATATCCACCACAAACATTTCGCCGGCGCGTACTTTGTAATTGGCTTTTATAATTTTTTCGCCGCGTTTTACGCGCCCATCCTCCAAAAGCTTCTGCATATTGCTGCGCGAAACGCCGAGTTTTGCCGCCAGAAACACGTCAGCCCTTGTACCGGCGTCCTCCGCTTCTGCCGTTACGGTTTCTAATCCCGCTTCAATTCCGTCTTCAGTAAATTCCATATTATCAGTCCAACTCCAATACAAATTGCAATATCTGCTATGTTAAACACCGGCCAGATGCGGAAATCAAAAAAATCAATTACCAGCCCCTGCCGCGCCCTGTCAATTAAATTGCCTATTGCCCCGCCCAAAAACAGGCCGCAGCCGGCTTTAACTTCCCACGGCGATGCTAAAATTTCCCTGCGTGCCCAAATAATGATGCCGATTACGATAACGGCAATGGTAATAAAAAACAGGCGGTTATGGGCAAACATTCCAAATGCCGCACCGGGGTTTAAAATATACGTTAAATGAAAAACTTCTTCAATAATGGGAATGCTTTCTCCCAGTGCCATGTTTTCCACTACAATGTATTTGGAAAACTGGTCTAAAATAACTACCGCAAGCGGCAGCACAAAAAGCCACATAGTTTCACCTTTACTGTTTATTTATACATAAAGCTATATGCTTATTATAAACTACTCTTTAATTATTTTCAATCAGCCATAAATTACAAAAGCCCGCTGTCATAGCGGCAGCGGGCAGTATGCTTAAAATCAGAATATAATTTTGTTTGCGATAACGAGGCGCTGAATCTGGTTGGTGCCTTCGTAAATCTGCATAATTTTTGCGTCGCGCATCATTTTTTCTACCGGATATTCACGACTGTAACCGTAACCGCCCATAATCTGTACAGCGTTGGTGGTTACTTCCATAGCGGTATCGGCTGCATAGCATTTTGCCATAGCAGCTTCCTTGCTGAATTCCATGCCCTGGTCACGCATCCAGCAGACTTTGTAAACCAGCATGCGGGCAGCTTCAATGCGCATTGCCATATCGGCAATCATGTTCTGAATCATCTGGAAGGAAGCAATCGGCTGGCCGAACTGTTTGCGCTCTTTGGCATATTTAACTGCGCAGTCAAGTGCAGCCTGTGCCAAACCTACGGAAACAGCACCAACAAACGGGCGTGCATTGTCAAGAGTGTTCATGGCAATGCGGAAGCCTTCGCCTTCGCGGCCTACGCGGTTAGCTTCAGGAATTACAACGTCCTGCAGAATCAGTTCGCAGGTATTGGACGGGCGGATGCCCATTTTGTCTTCTTTTTTGCCAACGGAAAAGCCCGGGGTGCCTTTCGGTACGATAAACGCGGTTAAGCCGCGGATACCGCCGGTTTTGCGGGTATTGGCAAACACCAGGTAAGTATCGGCAATGCCGCCGTTGGTAATAAATGCTTTGGCGCCGTTAAGGGTGTAGGTGCCTGCTTCCTTGTCTTTAACTGCGGAAGTGGAAACCGCACCTGCATCAGAACCTGCGCCCGGTTCGGTAAGAGCAAAAGCTGCAAGTTTGCCTTCGTTCAAAAGGTCGCAGTGAGCTTTTTTCTGTTCTTCGGTGCCTGCAAGCAGAATCGGATAGGACGCAAGAGAATTTGCAGCGATAGAAGTAGCAACGCCTGCGCAGCCTTTGCCGAGTTCTTCGTAAATAACGGCAACAGTAACGCTGTCAAGGCCCATTCCGCCATATTCTTCAGGAACAACTACGTTCAAAAGCCCCATATCGGCAGCTTTTTCCATCAGTCCTTCTCTGGCATGGTTTTCTCTGTCCATTTCAGCAGCGTAAGGGGTAATTTCTTTGGCAACAAATTCCCTTACCATTTCCTGCAGTTCAAGTTGTTCTTCGGTTAATGCAAATTCCATTTTGTCCTCCTTATGTTAAAAGCTGTAGCTTTTTTTGACATTACACTTTCAGTATTGTACCACAAAATCGGCTTTTGCTCAACAACTTTTAACAAAGTTATCTAAATTTTTGCTGAACTTTAAATTAATGATGGAACAGCCTGAGACCGGTAAACGCCATGGCAATGCCGTATTTATCGCAGGTTTCAATAACATTGTCGTCACGGATGCTGCCGCCTGCCTGAGCGATATATTCAACGCCGCTGCGTTGTGCGCGTTCGATATTATCGCCAAACGGGAAGAATGCGTCGCTGCCGAGCGATACGCCTTTAAGCTGCGCAATCCATGCCTTTTTCTCCTCGCGGGTTAAAGGCTCCGGCTTTTCGGTAAAGAAGTTTTCCCATACGCCGTCTGCCAGTACATCCTCGTAATCGTCGGAAATATACACGTCAATGGTGTTGTCGCGGTCCGGGCGGCGGATGTTTTCTTTAAACGGCAGTGCCAGAACTTTCGGGTTCTGGCGCAGCCACCAGATATCGGCTTTGTTGCCTGCAAGGCGCGTGCAGTGTACGCGTGACTGCTGACCTGCGCCGATGCCGATTGCCTGTCCGTCTTTAACGTAGCATACGGAATTAGACTGCGTGTATTTTAAGGTAATAAGCGCAATTAAAAGGTCGCGCTGTGCGTTTTCGGGAATTTCCTTATTTTTTGTCGGGCGGTTTTCAAGCAGCTCTGCCGTAATTTTGGCTTCGTTGCGGTCCTGCTCGAAAGTAATGCCAAACACTTCTTTGGTTTCGGTCAGTGCCGGTTTGTAATCGGGGTCAATTTTAATAATGTTGTAAGTGCCTTTGCGTTTGGTTTTTAAAACTTCCAGTGCTTCGTCGGTGTAACCGGGAGCAATAACGCCGTCGGAAACCTCTCGTGCCAGCATTTTGGCGGTCTGCACGTCGCAAACATCGCTGAGTGCTACAAAATCGCCGTAGCTCGACATTCTGTCCGCACCGCGCGCACGGGCATAAGCGTTTGCCAGCGGGCTGAGTTCAAGGTCGTCAACATAATAAATCTTTTTCAGGGTATCGCTTAAAGGCAGGCCAACTGCTGCGCCTGCGGGGCTTACATGTTTAAAAGAAGCCGCTGCGGGAAGGCCTGTTGCCTCTTTCAGTTCCTTTACAAGCTGCCAGCTGTTGAATGCGTCCAAAAAGTTAATATATCCGGGGCGGCCGTTTAACACTTCAATAGGAAGTTCGCCGTCTTTCATAAAAATACGTGCCTTTTTCTGGTTAGGGTTGCAGCCATACTTTAATTGCAGTTCCTTCACGTTAATTCCTCCCTGTAAATTAAAAATGCCGGCACTTCCGGACTATGTTTGCCCAGACGGTCGGCTTCAATCCGGCCATACTCCATGTGGTTAACCCACTTCCGTCAGTTATATGGCCTTTATATTTAAATTATATAGTTGCGGTTGTTTTTTGTCAAATTATAGCTGTTATAAATTGTAAATCGAAAAAGCACGGTACAATAAAACCGCTCCTACAAAAATTTAACGGCAGTTTATCAAATAAGTTCGACACTTGCAGCGCCTGCGGAACTCGCTGCGCTCAAACAATCCTCGGCATTGCCGCAAGTGCCTTTGGATATTTATTACTGCCTATTTTTGCAATGTCGCCACTTTTACTGCACCGTACTTTATCTTTACAAATAAGTGAACCGATGAAAATCGTTTTTTACTTACTTTTTTATAACATAATTTGTTAAAATTAAATTTTTATAATCCTGCAATCAGTTTGTATTTTAACAAAAATATTTTAACACCACCGCTCAATCATTATAAATAACCGGCTTAATAAGGCTGCGGTCGTGGTTCAAAAACAAATTCATGGCATCAATTATATGCTCCATGCCGTGGTAACGGTGCGTAATAAGCTGTTCCGGTGCTACACGCCCCGTAGCGATATTACAGAAGTAACTCTTTGTTAAACGGCAAGCAGTTTAAGGTTTGCACTGATATGGGTACAGCTGCGCGCCGTTATGTGGTACAATATAAAAAACAAGCATAAGGAAGTGTTATAAATGGAATGTTATGTTTGCCCGCACCGCTGCGGTGTTGACCGCCCTGCCGATATGCACGCGGAAGGAATTTTCGGCTCGTGCCACTGCGGCATTAAGCCTATTGTTGCCCGCGCCGCCCTGCACTTTTGGGAAGAACCCTGCATCAGCGGCGAAAAAGGCAGCGGCACCGTATTTTTCAGCGGCTGCAACCTGCACTGCGTTTTTTGCCAGAACTACGAAATCAGCAGCATGAACAAAGGCAAAGAAATCACCGTGGAACGCCTGCGCGAAATTTATTTTGAACTTATCGCCCAGGGCGCAAACAACATTAACCTTGTTACGCCCACCCATTTTACCCACGCCGTGCTGGAAAGCCTTAAAGAACCGCTGCCCGTGCCGGTTGTGTACAACACCAGCGGCTTTGAAACGCTGGACACCCTGCGCAAGTTAAAAGACAAAGTGCAAATCTGGCTGCCAGATTTAAAATACAGCGACGACATTGCCGCCATTAAATACAGCAACGCGCCCAGCTACTTCCGCATTGCCACGGACGCCATTAAAGAAATGTACAAGCAGGTTGGCCCCTACAAGCTTGACGGTAACGGCATTATGCAGAGCGGCGTCATCATCCGCCACCTGTTAATGCCCGGCATGGTTGAAAACACAAAAGGCGTTATCGACTGGGTTGCCAAAACTTTTAAGCCCGGCGAAGTAATGTTCAGCTTAATGCACCAGTACATTCCATGCGGGCGCGCCGCCGATTACCCCGAAATTAACCGCCGCGTAACAGAAGAAGAATATAAGGAAGTTGAGCAGTACCTGTTCGACAGCGGCATTGAGGACGGCTTTGTACAGGAGGATGATTCTGCCTGCGAGGATTTCATTCCCAAATTTGACGGCACCGGCGTGTAAAATTTCTTAGTACTCTTTATAAATATACTAAATCCCTGAAATTCCAACGAACTTCAGGGATTTTTGCTTTTTACGCTGTTATTTTTTATCTTCGGCCTGCTGCCTGCGTTTTTCTTCTTCCTTCTGTTTAAAATAATCGCGTTCCTGGCACAATTCTTCGTATAAATCAAGCCCGCTCCAGGTACGGTTGTTTTCCGTAAGCATGGCTTTTAAATCAATGCGCCCAACGCCCACGCGCTGCAAAGCCGTTAAAAACTTTTGCAGCTTGTCCGCGCCAAAGCCGTGCAGCAAAAGCATTTCTTCTGCCATCGGCGCGTTATCGGCTTTCGCTTCCTTCAGCGGCACATCTTCCATGCCTAACAATGCGCCCAGCGGCTGGTGGTAGTCCTCCTGCCCTACGCTTTTAAAGCGGATGTTCATCATCATGCAGACCATTTTTGTCATTTCGGCTTTTTTTCCGGTAAAATTATAAAGCAATGCGCAGCTTACCATAGTATTCTCCTTTTATATGTTATTTTATGTTTAATTTTAAGTTTGCTGGTGCTGCATGGAAACAATGCGGCAATCCGGGCAAAACTCAATATAAAGCGTACCTTCAGAACAATCCAATACAGCATCCCAGGGAATTTGCGCCAAATATTTCATAGGCTTGCCGCATTCCGGGCAAACTGCGTATTCCCAATCCTGTACCCAGTTGGCAAACCCGCCGATAGTGCAGATATCACTATCATGGCTTCCGTAAAACAGCGGTACCTGTTTTTCTGCCAAAATAAGATTGTTGCCGGCAAGTTCTCCGTATTCGTTATTTTTGAAATAGTTTTCCATTTTTTCTTCGCCGTCAAATAATTCAGATGATAAAATTTCCGTGCCACCATCCAAAGTATAGCGGTTAAATGCCCCGCCCGACAAAAATGGAACACAGTTAGGGCAACAGGAAGCGGTAAGTATGCCGTCAATACCTAAAAATTTCATTCTTTCATCCCTGCCGTCAAGCACCAGCATATCAAACATTCTGCCGCCGCAGTGCGGGCAGGCATCATCACGCATACGCCCTATTTTAACCGGCGATGCCGCAGAATTTCCGCCTTTCACCATCGGATAGCAGATTTTAAAATTAAGCTCAATTCTATGCCCTTCTTTATCAAAAGTCCATCCTCCGCCCTGGGCATAAACAGAAGGGTCAACATAAAGTTTTTTACGCCACGGGCGCGGGCTGCGTTCAAGTTCCAGCAAAGCTGCCAATGCTTTATCACTGCCCTGCATGGCAAGGCAGCTCATCAAAACTGCCGCTTCGCCGGAATCTTTTGTTCGCATTAAATTTGCAATCAAGCTATCGCAAACATCTTCCGGTGCCTTGTAATAAATTTCAGACGGATAAAAAACTTTTTCTACCAATGCCTTACGCTGCATTTCCGGCGTAATGGCATTATGGTAAGCAAGAAGCTGCCAAAAATACGTATATTCCGGGTCATTAAAATCATCAAGAGCTTTTATATTACGCATAACCACTTGCTGCTTGGCTGCAATTTCTTCTGCTGTCCAAGCCAGTGCTTCACTGCGCTCTTTTTCCGCTTTGCACTTCCAGCAAAGCCCTTCGTATCCCAAAGAAGTGCCGCAAACAGGGCATTTATATTTCAGGCTCATATACATGCTCCTTTCCGTACAGTTATAACTAACTTCATTATAACTTAAAAACGCCCATAACGCAAAATACCGGCCGCCGTTAAGCAGCCGGTATTTATTAGTTTTTCCGTTTTAATTTTTTAATTTGCCTGCGCGCTGCCATAAATTACAGCACGCTTAAAGCAAATCAGCTTATTTTTTTACAAGCACGGTGCGGATGTGCAGCTCGCGCAGCTGTTTTTCTTCTACATCGTTCGGAGCCTGGCACATCAAATCGCTTGCGCTCTGGGTTTTCGGGAAAGCAATTACGTCGCGGATGGAATCGCGTTTTGCCATAATCATTACCAAACGGTCGAGGCCGAAAGCAAGTCCTCCGTGCGGGGGAGCACCGTATTCAAACGCGCCCATCATAAAGCCGAATTTTTCCTGTGCTTGTTCTTCGCTCAGGCCGATAGCATGGAATACTGCGTCCTGCACGTCGCGTCTGTGGATACGGATGGAGCCGCCGCCGATTTCGGTGCCGTTAAGTACCATGTCGTATGCTTTGGCATATACTTTACCGGGGTCAGTGGCAAGCAGAGGAATATCTTCTTCGCGCGGAGAGGTGAACGGATGGTGCATTGCAACATAGCGTTTTTCTTCTTCGCTGTATTCAAACATCGGGAAGTCAACAACCCAGGTGAAGGCCAGTTTGTTTTCGTCGATAAGGCCGCGGCGTTTTGCCATTTCGATACGCAGTGCGCCGAGAGCGGCTGCAACAACGGAAGGCTTGTCGGCAACAAAGAGCAGCAGGTCGCCCGGTTCTGCTTCAGCGGTTTTAAGAATGTTTGCAAGGTATTCTTCGCTGAAGAATTTGGCAATCGGGGATTTTACGCTGCCGTCCGGCTGAATCTGCATCCATGCAAGGCCTTTGGCGCCGTAAATAGCAACAAAATTAACCAGCCCGTCAAGCTCGCGGCGCGGAATACCGGCGTCGCCCTTAACGTTAATGGCTTTAACAATGCCGCCTTTATCAATAATATCGTTAAATACTTTAAATTCGCTGCCTTTAACGGCTTCGGTCATATTGATAAGTTCCATGCCGAAACGCAGGTCAGGCTTATCGCTGCCGTATTTGTCCATAGCTTCGTCCCAGGTCATGCGCTGGAAATTTTCCGGCAGTTCTACGCCAAGCGCGCCTTTGAATACGTGGCGGATTAAACCTTCGGTCATATCCATAATATCATCGGCGTCAACAAAGCTCATTTCAATATCAAGCTGGGTAAATTCCGGCTGGCGGTCGGCACGCAGGTCTTCATCGCGGAAGCAGCGTACAATCTGGAAGTAGCGTTCCATACCGGCTACCATCAAAAGCTGTTTGAAAATCTGCGGGGACTGCGGCAGAGCATAAAACTTGCCGGGGTTTACGCGGCTCGGTACGAGGTAATCGCGTGCGCCTTCCGGAGTGCTCTTGGTCAGCATCGGAGTTTCAATTTCGCAGAAATCATGATTGTCCATATAATCGCGCATCAGTTTGGTAACTTTGTGGCGCAGCATTAAATTGCGCTGCATTTCCGGACGGCGCAGGTCAAGGTAACGGTATTTAAGGCGCAGGTTTTCGTCAACGTCAATGCCGTCCTGAATGTAGAACGGAGGGGTTTTGGCGCTGTTTAAAACTTCCAGCTCTTTGGCTACAACTTCAACTTCGCCGGTGGCAAGGTTGGGGTTGATGGTTTCTTCGCTGCGCAGGCGTACAACGCCGTGCACTTTAATAACGTATTCGCTGCGGATAGCTTCTGCCTTGGCAAAATCTTCACCGGCGTGGTCGGGGTCAACCACTACCTGCACAATGCCGCTGCGGTCGCGCAGGTCAATAAAAATCAGTCCGCCGTGGTCGCGTCTTTTGGCAACCCAGCCGCAAAGCACAACTTCTTTTTCGTTGTCGGCTTTGGCAAGCGTGCCGCAATAATGATTGCGTTTCAAATTACTCATACTTTTGCACCTCTGTTTGTAAAATTGTTACTATTTCATCAACAGGAATTTCTGTTTGTGTACTGTTTGCCATATCCTTTAAGGTTACGGCACCGCGTTCCAGCTCGCCGTCGCCAAAAATAACGGCAAATTTGGCATTCAGGCGCCCGGCCTGCTTCATCTGCGCTTTCATGCTGCGCGCCATAAAGTCAAACTCGGTTTTAAGCCCCGCCTGCCTTAAGGCGATAGCGGTTTTAAAGGCCAGTTCAAAATTATCCTGATTGGGGCAGACGATAAAAGCGTCGATGCCGTCTTTATGCTCCGGCAAAAGGTTCTGGCTTTCAAGCGCCAGAAGGATGCGTTCCATGCCCATGGCAAAGCCGATGCCGGAAACATCCTGGCCGCCGATTTCCTTAACAAGGCCGTCATAGCGTCCGCCGCCGCATACAGCGCTCTGCGCGCCCAGCGGCACATACTGAATTTCAAACGCGGTTTTGGTGTAATAATCAAGCCCGCGCACCAGTGTGTTGTCCACTTCAAAATCAATGCCTGCGGCAGTTAAAAGTTTTTTTACGCCTTCAAAATGCTCGCGGCATTCTTCACACAGGCAGTCACCAAGGCTCGGCGCACCGGCTGCAAGTTCGTGGTCATGCGGTACTTTGCAGTCCAAAAGGCGCAGCGGGTTGCGCTCAAAGCGCGATTTGCAGTCATCGCACAATTCTTCCAAATGCGGGCGGAAATAATCCTGCAATTTGGCTCTGTGCTGAGGGCGGCATTTGGGGCAGCCCACGGAATTGATTTTCAAGTGCAAATCCTTTAAGCCCAGTTCCTTTAAAATGGTAACGGCAAGCAAAATTGCCTCGGCATCAATCGCCGGTGTATCCACGCCCAGCGCTTCAATGCCAAACTGGTGGAACTGGCGGTAACGCCCTGCCTGCGGACGGTCGTAGCGGAACATCGGCCCGATATAATACAGCTTTGTCGGCGCAGGCTCTGCATAAAGCTTGTGTTCGCAGAAAGCGCGCACGGCAGACGCCGTATTTTCCGGGCGCAGTGTAATGCTGCGATTGCCGCGGTCGGTAAAAGTATACATTTCTTTTTCAACAACATCGGTGGTATCGCCAATGCCGCGTTTAAACAGCTCGGTATGCTCAAATACCGGCGTTCTTATTTCTTTATAGCCATATTGCGCGCAAATACGGCGCATAACGGCTTCTACATACCGCCAGTTTTCAATTTCCTGCGGCAGTATATCTTTTGTGCCTCTTGGCGCAGTAGTAAGCAAGCTGATTCCTCCTCACTGCCTTCTGCGGCAAATCCATAAGTTTACATACTTAAATATTGTACCACAATTAAGGCGCATTATTCAACACCAACAGCAAAAACTTTGGCTTGCGGTGTAAAAATAAGGTTAAAAATAAAAATACGGCCCGTTAAGACCGTAATTTTATTTTCTGCGGCTTTCGTCAAACTGCGCGGGAGTTGCTTCTTCCAATGCCTCGTCAGTGCTGTGCCACAGTTCTTTATACAAAACGCGGTACACAGCGGCAACCGGCACGGCAAACAGCATACCCAAAATGCCGTACAGCTTGGCGCCGATTAAAAGGCTTAAAATTAAAATTACCGGGTGCAAATCAATCTTTTTGCCGATAATGCGCGGCATTAAAACATTGGCGTCAAACTGGTAGAATACCAGATAAAACAGCGCCACATAAAATGCCGACTGCGGGCTTTGCGAATACGCTATAAACACCGCAGGCACAGCGCCGATAAGCGGCCCTACAACCGGCACCATCTCCGCAAGAATGGCAAGCAGGCCAAAAACAAGCGGATAATGAATACCCAAAATCGTTGTGCCGACGGCTATGCAAAAGCCTGCAATAAGGCTCAGGCGTGCCAGCCCCTGAATGTAGCAGCTTAAGGTTATGCCTATTTCATCAATAATATGCGCCACACGCGGCTGCGCTTCGTAGCTGAAAAAGTTAATCAGCATTGCGCGCAGGTCGCGCCAGTCTTTTAAAAAGTAAAATGCCAGGAAAGGCACAACAATCAGGCCGACAAGGTTGGCAATAATGTCAAGCGTCGATTTTAACAGGTTGCGCAAAACCGCTGCCACAAAGCCCATCAGCCAGCTGGTAATATAATCGAAAAGGCTTTCTATATTATGCGGCAGGCGCGGGTAATTGGCAGGGTCTTCCAAAAGCCAGTCAAAAGTTGCGGCATCCATTTTGGTGGTATAGTCAGGTATTTTGCCTACAAGGGCGTTAATCTGCCCGAACAGCGGCAAAATAATAAAGGTTACGGCGCAGAAAACAATAACCCCAAAGGCCACAAACGCCATTAAAATTGTTACCACGCGCGAAAGATGGATTGTGCCGCGCCCAAGCGTAATTTTGCCGAACAATTTGGTAACGGGGTGCAGCAAAAATGCCAGCCCCACCGCCAAAAGTATCGGCAGCAGAAAGTTGCCCAACAGGTAAAATATAAACGATATAAATGCCGCCACAGCTACTTTAAAAGCGGTGCTGTTGCGTAATGTACTGAAATCTTTAATCATCTGTTACTGCAGAAACGGATTTCTGCGTCTCTCCCATCCTACCGTAGTAGCAGGCCCGTGGCCCGGTAAAAGTTTAACGTCGTCATCAAGCGGAAGAATCTTTTCTTTAATGGACTGTAAAAGCTGTTTGTATGAACCGCCGGGGAAATCCGTCCTGCCGATTGATTCGGCAAAAACTGTATCGCCGCAGAACACAACGCCGCCGGTTAAAAGGCATACGCCGCCGGGAGTATGCCCCGGTGTTGCCAGCACTTTAAACTTAATGCCGGCTGCTTCCACTTCGTCGCCGTCGGCATAAAACTTATCGGCTGCTTTTTTAAGCGCTCCCCCGCCGATATAAGCGGCAAGGCTGCCCACAGGGTCTGTCAGCATCGGCGCATCTTCCTTACTGATATACACCGGCGCGCCGGTTTTTTCCGCAACTTCTGCCAGCGCCATAATATGGTCGCCGTGGCCGTGCGTTAAAAATATGGCGTCAACGGTAAGATTTTCTTTCTGCACGGCTTCCATAATGCGGCCTGCATCTCCGCCCGGGTCGATAATAACGCCGTGGTGCGTTTCTTCGTTAACTACAATGTAACAGTTGGTGGCAATATAGCCAACCTCCATTGCGATAATTTTCATCTAAATCCTCCTGTAAAGCGGTTTATTAAAGGTGGTGCACGCTTGAAGAAACCTGGCGTTCAACACTGTAAACGCCCTTCATGCGTTTTATTTTATTCATAATGTTATCAAGCTGCTCCAGATTGCTGATATCCAGCCCCATGGTGATGTAAGCGTTTTTATGCTTGTCGGTGCGGCAGTTAAGCGCGTTAATGTTCAGCTTGGCTTCGCTTGTAACCTGCATAATGTCTGCCATCATGCCGGGCCTGTCGGAAGCGTTGATAACAATGTTAACTTTATAAACGGCATCGGTAGTAATATCCCACGATACCTCAATCAAACGGCGCTGCTCGTCCGGATTGTTGCTTAAAACATTGGGGCAGTCCGTGCGGTGTACGGAAATGCCGCTGCCGCGCGTAATATAGCCTATTACCGGGTCGCCCGGAATCGGGTTGCAGCAGCGCGCCAGCTTAACCATAATGCCTTCCTCGCCTTTAACGAGAATGCCGTGGCTGGCCTTGGCCTTGCTGCGGCGCGGCTTAAGTTCGGCCAAAAGCTGCGAAAGGTCCTTGGTAACTGTAAGCTTCTGCTCTTTTTTATAAAGCTCAACCAGCTTGCTCATAACGCCGTTAAGCGTTACGCCGCCGTAGCCCACGCTGGCATACAGAGCTTCCTCGCTGTCCAGGCGGAACGAGGCTGCCACTATTTTAAGCTTATCTGCCTTAAGCAGCACTTTAATATCGTAGCCGAGGCGCTTGGTTTCTTTTTCAAGCATCTCGCGCCCTTTGGCGATATTTTCTTCGCGGCGCTCTTTTTTGAACCACGAACGGATTTTATTGCGAGTATCGGAAGAACCGACAATGTTCATCCAGTCGCGGCTCGGGCCGGTGGCCTGCTTGGAAGTGATAACTTCGACGATATCGCCGTTGCTTAATTTGTAATCGAGCGGCACAATGCGCCCGTTAACCTTCGCGCCAACGCAGCGGTTGCCTACATCCGTATGAATACGGTAAGCAAAGTCAATCGGCACGCTGCCGACAGGCAGGTCGATAACATCGCCGCGCGGCGTAAACACGAACACTTCGTCGGCAAAAACGTCCATTTTTACCGTGTTTACAAAGTCGCGCGAATCGCTCATATCCTTGTGCCATTCCAAAAGCTGGCGCAGCCAGGAAAGTTTGGCTTCAAAGTCCTTGTCGCCGCCGGACGGCATATTGCTCTTGCCGCCGCTTTCTTTATAACGCCAGTGCGCCGCAATACCGAACTCAGAAATGCGGTGCATTTCAAAAGTACGGATTTGAATTTCCAGCGGCTGCCCGTTATGGTACAGCACGGTGGTGTGCAGCGACTGGTACATATTGGATTTCGGCACGGCAATGTAGTCCTTTACACGCCCCGGTATCGGGCGCCATAGACTGTGCACAACGCCCAGCGTGCCGTAGCAGTCCGCAACGCTGTTTACCAAAACTCGGATAGCCAGCAAATCGTAAATTTCGCTGAGCTCTTTATGGTCACGCTGCATTTTTTTGTAAATGCTGTAAAAATTCTTCGGGCGTCCCTGAATTTCACACTTAATGTGCTGCTCGTCCAAATGCTCTTTAATTTCCGCCATTGCCTCGTGAATCATGGCTTCCCTTTCGCGGCGCTTTACTTTAACCTGTTCCACAAGGTCGTAGTAAATTTCCGGCTCCATATAACGGAAGGCCAAATCCTCAAGCTCCCACTTAATGGTGTAAATGCCGAGGCGGTGTGCCAGCGGCGCGTAAACCTCCATTGTTTCGCGCGAGATGGACTGCTGCTTATGCACCGGCATATACTTCATGGTGCGCATGTTGTGCAGGCGGTCGGCCAGCTTAATCATAATAACGCGTATGTCCTTGGCCATGGCCAGAAACATTTTACGGTAGTTTTCAATCTGCTGGTCCTCTTTGCTGATGTATTCAATTTTGCCGAGCTTGGTAACGCCGTCAACAAGGTCTGCCACCTTCACGCCGAACATTTCCTTTAACTGGTCAAGCGTGGTTTCGGTATCTTCAACAACGTCATGCAAAAAAGCTGCGGCAAGCGTGGTTTCGTCCATTTGCAGCTCTGCCAGTATCGTAGCCACGCCCAGCGGATGAATGATATACGGCTCGCCCGATTTACGGCGCTGATTGGCATGGGCTTTGGCAGCTACGTCATAGGCCTTATGTACAAATGCCACCTGGTTATCATTAAGATATTTTTTTATCATTTCGAAGAATTCTTCGACGCTAATTACATGTGTTTCCGGCATATAACCACATCCTTACCCAATCAATTTCCGTGCCCGCCCGCTATTACCTGCGGAGAGGCAAGCATATTGGCACGGTACTGCCTGTAAATCCTACGGCCGGTTTCTTCAGCCTGCCTGAAGGCAGGAGAATTTTCCAGATTATTTTTTCTGACGGAGGCCATGCTCACCTTGCCGCCGCTGCGGTTGATGAAATTCAGTTCTTCAAACACCGTTAAATAAATTTCTTCCATGCCGCATTCGGCAATAAGCACGGCTTCATCAGCAATTACTTCTTTTTTCAGGCGGCAGGCCATTTTTTTATAGGCTTCCGCCAGATGCAGGCGGTTGGGGCAGCGCCTGAACAGCACTTCAACCGCATTATCGTAATCAACATTATTATACAACAGAAATAAACTGCAACCAAGGCTACCTTTTTTTAACGAGGCTGCAAATTCGGCAACATCGCACTCCGGCAAATCATACAGCACCACGGTGCGCGCTGCTTCGCCGCTGCCGTATTCCCTTACAAACGCTGCATCTATATCCGTATTTTCCAAAAAGGCTTTTTTATCGTTAACATAAATAAGTATATCACTTTCGGTTTGCAAAAGTTTTTTTACAAAGGCCTGCTTGTTAATTTCTTCGTGCCGGTAATCGTAAATTGCCAGCTTCTGGGCAAAATCAACAACCTGCAAATTAACGTTTTCCTTATCCTGCCATACATTAATTTTCGGCATAAACACCAGGTCTGCCTCCGCGCCGTTATACATGCAGGGGTAATTTTCCGCTCCGCCCCACATCAGGCACTGGTAAGGCTGCCCGCCGTACAACGCCGAAAAACGCAGATGCGTATTTTCCGCACCGAAAATTTTGGCATAACGCACCGCAGCGCCCTTAAACGCAAACAGCGGCGCCGGGTTGCTGCTGCCGTATGGCTCCAGCAGCTTAAGTTCGTTTAAAAGCGGCACATCAAGCACGTAATCCTTATCTACCAAAAGGTCTACGTTAAGTACCGGCAGGTAATCTTCCGGCTTTAAGGTACGCGCCACCTCCGCGCGGAACTGCCGCTTAAACTCCTCAATATTTGCCGTTTTTACCGTCAGCCCCGCCGCCTGATGATGCCCGCCGAACTGCACCAAAAGCCCGCTGCACGCATCAATGGCACGGTACAAATCAAGGCTCGGTATGCTGCGGCAGCTGCCCTTGGCAACCTCACCGTCAATGCTTATAAGTATTACCGGCAAATGGTACTTATCTACCAGGCGCGACGCCACAATGCCGATAACGCCTGCGTGCCAGCCTTCCTTTGCCAGCACAATCGCCGTATCAATGTGTTCATACTGCGCCAGCATTTTTTCGGCATCCATAAAAATCTCACGGCTTATTTTCTGCCTCAGCGTGTTTTCTTCGTTCAGTGCTTCGGCAATTTCCGCCGCGCGCGCCTCATCCTGCGCCGTTAAAAGCTCCACCGCCAGCTGCGCGTGCTCCAGCCTGCCAACGGCGTTAAGCCTCGGCGCCAGTATAAAGCCGATATTTTCGGAAGTTATATCCTTAACCGGGCAGCGGCTCTTTTCTATCAGCGCCTTCAGCCCAATGTTTTCCGTTGTTTCCATCTTTTTAAGCCCGTGCTTAACCAGCGCGCGGTTTTCGCCCCACAGCGGCACAATATCGGCCACCGTGCCCAAAGCCACAAACTCGGTGTTGCCGTCCCACAGCGGCTCATCCGGAGAACGCATTTTATAAAGCGCCTGGCACAGCTTAAAGGCCACGCCCACGCCGGAAAGATGCTCAAACGGGTAACTGCAGTCCTTCTGATGCGGATTTACAAGCGCGTAAGCCTCCGGCAAAACCTCCGGCGGCGTATGGTGGTCAGTTACCACAATATCAAGCGTTTTTGGCGCGCCTGCAATTTCCTTTACCGCGCTGATGCCACAGTCCACCGTTACCACAAGCGTCGTCCCGGCTTCCGCCAGATGATTCAGCGCGTCAATATTCAGCCCGTAGCCTTCGCTTTTGCGCTCCGGTATGTAAGTGTTAACATCTGCTCCGCAGTCTTTTAAAAACAAATACAAAAGCGAGCTTGCGCTGATGCCGTCCACATCGTAGTCACCGTAAACCGTAATGCGTTCGCCGGCATCAATGCCGCGCCAGATGCGCTCTGCCGCTTTGGGCATATCCTTCATTAAAAACGGGTCGTGGTAAGGTTCGGCGCTGCCGTACAAAAACTCACGAACGCTTTTGGCATCTTTTATGCCGCGGTTCAGCAAAATGCCTGCCACCAGCGGCGAAACGCCTGCCTGCTGCGCCAGGCTTTCCGCTTCTGCCCTGTTAAATTCGTTAAACTGCCATATTTTATGTTTCTTCATGCTTTGCTATCAGCTTCTTCCGCAGGTTTTTCCAGTTCTTTATTGCGCTGGCTGTACATAAGCATTTCTTTTTCTTCTTTTAATTTGGCATTTTCTTTTTTCAGCTGGTCAATTTCAAATTTCAGACTCTTGTTATACAAATAGTGCTTGGCTTTCAGCATCAGCGTAAAAAAGCCCATCGCCAGCGCGCCCAAAAGCGCAGCGCCCAAAATTACCACAACAAGGCTGGTCTGCACCGTCCACATCAAAAAGCCAACCGTTACGTCAGCAGCGTTCTGCACTGCAAATACCGCCACAATAATACTGATAATTAATGTAAAAAGCAAATACGGCATATCATCATCTCCCATCAAAAATTTAAATAAACTTATAAAGTATATTATTCGCCTAAACTAACCAAAATACCTGCAAAAAAATAAAAAAGTATTGCGTAAATTTGCATTATGTTTTCAACCAGCACTATCAATAAATACAATTTGACTTTTGCCGCTTGTTTGCTATAATAATTATAGAAATACAAAAGGCTGCCGATAGACGGTCAGCCCTTTAACAAATTCAGATTATTTAATGATAACCGTCACAGCATTTCCAGGGCGTGTGGCGGTTATCTGTTTTTATGCGTAATATCTTTCCCGAAGGTATAGCCAAGGGAAAATACCGCTATGGTATAACCTGCAAAGGTTATCAACGATACAATAATATCCACGCTATCCCCTCCTTAATAGTATTTCCGGCTTACGCCGGATTTATATATTATCGGAGGGTCGCAGTCCCTCCGCAGAGGGGCTAACCGCCTACCGTTATGGCAGCGCATTTGCATTTTTATATTGTAACAGAAAAGTATAAACCTGTAAAAATACTAAAAACGCGCTTCCGAATTTACGGAAACGCGCTTTAGTTTTAGAAAATTTTATCAGAAGCTGAAGGTCAGGTTAGCCATCCATTTATTGGCTTTTACAGTGTCGCCTTTCTGATATTCGTAGCTTAAACCGTAAGTTACATCAGCTTTTTCAGCTTCAATACCAAGTCTGCCGATAAAGCTGCCGCTGTCGGCGGTTTCAAAACCAAAGGTATCTGCTGCGCCGTTAAGGCTTACTGTCTGGTCAGTGTCACGGTCGCCCATAGTCCATACATAGCCTACTTCTGCAATCGGTTTTAAAGTCCAGTCACCGCTCTGTACTTCTGCGCTGTAAGTTACGCCAACCGGAAGGAGCCACAGGTTCTGGTCATCGGCATTGTATTCCATACCAAGGCTGTTGCTGTAATCGCCCGCGCCAAGGTGCATGTAACGGATGCCTGCATACGGAACGAATTTACCTGCGCCGGCTTTATAAGCCTGCTCTGCACGGATGCCAATGCTGAATGCGTCTGCATCGGCAGAAGCGGTAATTTCCTGACCCATATTGGTTTGGGTAATATCGTTATCACTGTGCATGTAGCTGATATCGCCGAGGATTGCACTGTTGCCGTTATCAATGCGGCCGTACAGGCTTGCGCCATAGTATTCAGCTTCGTTTTTGGTACTGCTTACAGAGTTGCTGCCGGTAATATTGCCGTCAGCATAGCTTAAAGCGATGCCTGCGGTGGTTTTGCCGTTTTTGTACAAATCGCTGCCGATTACAATGCCGTTGTACTGTGCTTCATAGCTGCCGTCAATGCCGCCAAGGTTCATGCCGTCAATATCTTCTTTGTTGTGAATGTAATGTGCCCAAATATCATTATCCTGCTCGCTGTGGGTTGCAATGCTCAAATGGTCTGCAACAGCGTCAGTCATTTGGTTGCTCATGCTGTAAGTGCCATGGTTTACACCGGCCAGTTCGCCCATATTGGCAACGCTGTTAAGGGCGGCAACTTTGCTTTCTTGACTTTGGTCTGCACCATTAAACAATGCAGTAATAGCGTCAATATTATCTTCTGTAGCCTGCAATGCAACATTGGTAATTACAGCACCTGCCAATGCTTTTTCAGCTTCAGCGCTACTTACAGTACCAACAATAAAGGTACCAGTACCATCATCACCTTTAACAATATCTTGCAGCACATTGCTGCTTATAACTTTATCAGTTAATTTAGCGTTTAAGCCATCATTATTAGTAAATTTAAGAGTATCGCCAGTTTTGGCATTGGTTACTTTTAAGTTACCGCCAACATTAACATCAACGCTATCATCAATTGTTATAAAAGCATTGCCATTATCAGCAGCCAAATATTTAGCGTCTACAACCAAAGTAGATTTTGCAGTAGTGCTGATTTTAGCAGAATTACTTGCTACAATTCTGCCGTTAACAATTACGTTATTGGCTTTTTCTTCATTACCCAAAATCAATACACTATCGCCGCTTGCATTAACAGCAACATCTGCGCCAGTTAAGATAACACTACCGTCAACAGTATTAGCAGCGACAGTTAACTTACCATTATTCAATATATCTATTGCACTGCCAGCAGAAGATTTTAATGTAACATTATTGCCAGTAATGCTGCCAGTAATACCTTTTGCACCTGCAACAACATCTGTTGCTGTTACATCGTATTGAACAGCACCGGCTACGCCATCAATAACAACATCGCCATTTTCTGCACTAATAGTTAAACCAATATCATTTAATTTTTTAGATCTTACCACTCTCACTGCATATCGATCATCAGATGTTGAACTAATATCAACACCCTTATCGCCGCTAATTACTGTATTAGCTTTGCCGGTACCATCATATCCTAAATTATCATGGTCATAACTTTGTACTGCAGATAAGCCGGCTTTTATTGTCACTTTTCCACCAGCATTAATTTCCACGCTAGCAATGCCAGGATTATCATTTATAGCGCCTATCAAGATACCAGAACTTTTAGCATCTATATTTACGTTACCAGTTGCTTGAATTGATACAGAAGGTTCATCTGAACCTTCTACACCTGTCATTTGCGCCATAATACCGGTACTATTAGTATAAATATTCAGTTCTCCTATATTTTCTAATTTTACAGAATTATTAAGTGCATGAATTGCCTGCCCGCCGTTAGAATATACCAAAGGTTTATCAACAGTACCCAAATTAACAGTACCAACATTTTCAACTATAATATTAGCACTACTGGAAACTAAACCATCACCTTCAAAAGGCTTTGGAGCTGCTTGATTATAAACATTTAATACCTTATATCCGGATATGGTTATATCCTTCCTGCCAGTTGCCATTACAACGCCTCTTGCCGCCGTATCAGCATCATTTATAAAAGTAATGGTATCATTAGCATCCGCTGCAATTTCATTTGCTATTAAAGCCTTATTAGTTGTAATTTTTTTATCAGCAGCTTCTGCAGCATTAAAATTTGCAGTAATCCCCAAAACACTGGCTGCCAAAATTGAACACAAAATTTTTTGCGCCAGTCTGCTGTTCAAAGATTTTTTCCTCATAGCAACATCCCCTTTTTGAGTTTTGCACGTATTGTAAATTATTAGCAAATATAAT
>ERZ827423.106-NODE-106-length-111633-cov-7.203221_pt1 | contig 111633 bp, 92 predicted proteins | sample MGYA00519775_ERZ827423 | MGnify/ENA primary metagenome ERZ827423 (study PRJEB31778, sample SAMEA3449296) | human gut metagenome | biome: human gut; feature: human-associated habitat; material: faeces | place: United Kingdom | collected 2010/2012 ... | reverse complement strand
GAGCAGCACGGCGGCTGCCATTCCCATCATATTTATATATTGTCTTGCTTTCATATTCGATTCCTTGCAGTTAAGATTTTCAATCTTCAATAAACGCTGCGCCTCGGCATAACCGGAACAAGTTCCGTTCTGCTCTCGGCTTGCAGTTTATTTAGAATAACTTCCATACCAATGTCACACCGGCATTGATGGGGCCCCACCAGTCCTTTGTCTCGTTGCCACGGCGCACGCGCACACCGTCGATGACTTCATATTTCTCATAGTCGGCATTCAGGTAGCCCAAGCCGAGGTTGAAATCAAGATCTAATGCCTTGTTCAGCCGCAGCTGGTAGCCGGCAGTGATGCCGCCACCCATCAGGTCGCCCTGCTTGCCTGTTTCGGAGAGCTTGTAGTTGAACTGTCCGGCCTTGAACATAGCACCCAGATACCAGGCTTTCTTCTCACCCATGTAGTAACGCACTTCCGGAGCCACTTCCCAGAGGGCATAGCGGCGGTCCTTGTCGCTCCACGACCACGATGTCCACGAGCCGTTCACGAGGATTCCCCATGACGGATGGATGCGCCACTCCAGTCCCAAGTCGGGTGTGAGCGTCGCCCAGCGCAGCAGGTTGGCACGCAGGGCAAAACGGTGACTGTCTCGATTTATCCCGGCAATGGACTGTGAAGCCTTGTCAGCTTGCGGCTGTACGTAGGTTAGGGTCGGATTGCCGGATGGTTCGTCCTTTTCCGGCACCGTTTCCACTACTTGCGGGACTGTCTCTTCCTTACGCACGACGGCCTCCGCTTTCTTCTCAGCCTTTCCTGACGGCGGCACGGAAATACGCACGGTCACGTAGTCGCCGCCTCCGGAATGGTTGCGGGTGACGAAGCAGTCCTCCGTCAGGCCGTCGCGGACAATCATTTCCGACTTCACACGGTTGGAACGTATGCGGGCAGCCTCCGGTGTCGCTGCGTGTCCGTCGACGTGCAAGGGCATCACGCCTGAAAGTATATCCTCCCTATGTCCGCTTATCACAGCCGAAAGGCTGTCGAGAGCGCCGGCGTTCATGTCACGGTGGAGCATCGCGCTGCCGGTGCGGAAACGGAACACGTACGTGGTGACGGCCGTTTCCTGAGCCGCCGCAAGCAGCGGCATTACAATCAGCGCTATGGTCATCAATCTCTTTATCATATATCGTTTTGTTGGGGGTTAATGCAGCAATTCCTTAAAACCGGAAGCGGTAAATGCCATAGGGCATGGATATGGCAAGCCGCGCCGCACGGCTCTTGCCATACGACGTGGAAAATATGTTCCGGATTTACTCGTAAGCGGTTGCGGTTCAGGAAATAATCCGTATATTGACGCGCGAGCCCTTGTGTGTGTGTGTGTGTGCTAATGGAAATTCCGGGATATGCAAATCCTTGTGCGGATTTTCAACGACGCGCCCCGCACAAAAAGTCACTTTTTCCTTCATTTCAGCACACATATTGCCCATAATCGTCAAAGATATGATAATTTTTTAAATTTATCGGCAACAAAATGTGAAAACATTAACCATACGCGGAATTTTTTTATGGAAAGGAGTGTGGACGGGCAGTTTTATTTGTATCCGGTTGCCAGTTTTCAGAACGAGTAGGTGTCGTAGCCTTTCCATGTGTACAGCCTGTAGAATCGGTTTAATCCCACATTGCGCTTCCTCCGATGGCAAACAGCTCGGACTGCCAGAAATTGTAGCCGTTGGAGCGTCCGGCATTGAAATACAGCGAGCCGTTGTAAGGGTGGGCGAACATATTGGTGTTAAGATGGTCGTTGTCCCATTCAAAGCCGTGCTTGAAATTCGCCTTTATCGTGTTCCAGTTGATATAGGCGTAATGTCCTTTCTGCACGTAGCGGTCGAATGCCCACAGCCCGATATTGAATCCCGCGGTCTCGGCCGAAGCGCGCCAGAACGCCTTGCGCTCAAGTCTTGCCGCATCGGCACTGTCGGGCGGTACGGGAGCGGCAACAGGTATATGAATTTCTTCATTTTGACGCTTGTTTATACGGTACAAAGGTACATATTTCAGGCGAATCAGAACGCTATGGAAAGGCTGACGTTGAACTGGCGGCCGGTGAGATAGTTGGGCACGGCATACTGTATCCTGTTCACGTCTGTCACCCAATAGTAGCTGCTCACGTTGGAAATGTCGAGCAGGTTGAACACGTCCAATCCTATCCAGATGCTCTTGAAGTTACGCCAGAAATTGTCGGGGCGGATGCCGCCGCTGTTTTGGTCGTCGCCCACAAGTTGATATTGAAAACCTATGTCAACACGTTTGTAGGCCGGGGCGCGGAAATAATTTATGTCGCGGGTTACTTGCGGCGGTGTCATCGGGAAGCCGTCGGAAAGCACTCCTCGCAAGCTGAATTTCAACTTAGGCACTTTCGGGAAATAGTCGGTGAAAAACAGTCCCACGCTGTAACGCTGGTCGGTAGGGCGCGGCACTTTCACTCCGTTGAGAGTCTCCTGCGTTTTCATCAGCGAGAAACTTATCCAAGAATCCGTTCCCGGCACGAACTGACCGAAGAATTTGAAATCGATGCCGGCGATATAGCCCGACGATTCGTTGCGTCCGCTATACACCAATTTCAGGTTGTCGAGCTCGTATGGAATGAGGTTTGACAAGTTTTTATAGTAGGCCTCCGCCGTAAGTTTGAAAGGGCGGTTCATCGCGCGGAACGTGTAATCCGTGCCGAAAATCAGCTGCACGCTGCGTTGCGACTTTATTTCTTTGTTGAGCCTTATGTACGAGTTGCCGTTGTCGTCAGTCACTGTCTCCCGGAATTCCTTGTAGAAAGGACTTTGGTAATAAAGTCCTCCGGCAAGGCGCATCGTTAGGTTGCTGTTGGTTTCCGGCACGAAACCTACGCTTACGCGCGGACTTACGAGAAATTCCTTGTTGAAATCCCAATACGACATGCGCACCCCGGCATTGAACGTGAACAGCCCGGCGTTGCACAGCAGCCGATAGGTGTCCTGCGCATACCATGAGAGCTTGTTGGTCGATATGTCGTGCTTGGATGTAAGATTGTAAATCATTTCGATTTTGTTGCCGGTGTGGGGCAGGGAGTAGCCTGCGGAGTCGCGCATTTCCCATTCGCTTGAACGGTCGTACACGTTCTGATAGCGGTATTCCATTCCGTATGTCAAGTTGTGGCGGTTGATTGACGTGTGTCCCTTCAACGCTACGGTGAATACTCCCGCTTTGAAGCGGTTGCGGGCGTGCTCCAGATATTTTCCCACGCCTATTTGCCCGCCTACGGAATTGTCGCCGTCATTGGTGCCCGCCTCGTCGAGCCAATATTCTCCCGATATGTCGTATGAAACAAGCTCGTTGGTCAGGAATCCCGATGCCAATAGGGTATAGCCAGTGCTTTTGTTTGCATCATAGTTAAGCTCCAACGCCCCGAAATATGTCTCGAAGCGGTCCTGCTCCTTGCCGTCGAAATACACGGTGAATTCCTTCACGTTCTGCGATGTGCCGAACGAAGTGGAGCGTGTCGCCGGCGTGAATTTATAGTCGTTCATGGCTATGTTACCCAAGAACGACACATTCCAGTTGTCGTTGATTTTGTAGCGCAGGTTGGTCTGATAGTCGAGGAATTGCGGCTCGTACTCGCCTTTGGTTTCGAGCGAGCTGAGCAACGAGGTGTTACGCTTGTAGCGTATTCCGTGCAATTGCGAGAATTTACCCGCAGCTTGCCCGATGGCTGCATCCGCTCCCATCATGCTCAACGCCACGTTGCCCTCGAACGCTTCCGGATGCTTGTAGGTGATGTCGAGCACCGACGACATCTTGTCGCCATATTCGGCGTTGAATCCTCCGGTGGAGAAATTCACGGAGCCTACAAGCGAAGAGTTGATGATGCTCAATCCTTCCTGCTGCCCCGACGATACGAGTTGCGGGCGATAGACCTCTATCCCGTTGATATACACGCTGTTTTCGTCATACGAGCCGCCACGCACCGAATATTGCGAGCTCATCTCGTTTTTCGACGTTACGCCGGCCATTGTAGTAAGCAGCCCCTCCACGCCGTTGCCCGACACGTTAGGGGCTTTGCGCACCGCCTGTATGTCGATTTGCTGCATGGCGTCGGTCTGCTTTTTGTATTCGGTGATTTCCACCTCTTGCAGCTCTCTTGTGGTCTTGAACAGGCGCACATTGAGGTTGACACGCCCTCTCGGCTTGATTATTTTCTGCTTGTTCTCCCGGTAGCCTATGCAGTTGAAAATCACTTCCAACGTGTCGGCTTCGGCAACCGACAGCGCGTAAGAACCGTCCAATCCGGTGTTTGTTCCTATCGCGGTGCCGCCGATTCTCACGGTGGCAAACTCTATCGGCTGATTGTCGGCATCGGTCACTTTCCCGTAAATCCTCACTTGAGCGTCAGCCAATACAGGCAGGATGATTAGCAGTAGTGTATATATCGTTTTCTGAAAATTCATTTTTAGCAAATCCATATATCTTCATTAACGATAAAATCGCCGTTTCAGTATATGATGACAAAAAATTAAACCGCCATACGACAATGATTCTGTCATATGGCGGTTTTTATGTCGAATGTACAGTCAAAATTTATTCGCTTAACATTTACGTCCGGTTATTTCCGATACTACGGATTTGATGTCGTCGGCAAGCTTATTGGCTTGCTCGATGGTATGCGCTTCGGAGTAGATACGGATAATCGGCTCGGTGTTGCTTTTGCGGAGGTGTACCCAACAGTCCGCAAAGTCAATCTTGACGCCGTCGATGTCGGTTATTTTTTCCGATTTGTAACGTTCTTTCACTGCTTTCAGAATAGCATCCACATCAATATCCGGAGTGAGTTGTATCTTGTTCTTTGCAATGGAATATTGTGGATATTCTTTTTTCAGCTCGCTCACTTTCTTGCCTTTCTTAGCCATAAGGGTAAGGAATAAAGCCACACCTACAAGAGCGTCGCGTCCGTAGTGGCAAGCCGGATAGATTACACCGCCGTTGCCCTCGCCGCCGATTACCGCGCCCGTGCGCTTCATTTCCGTAACAACGTTCACCTCGCCCACAGCGGCTGCCGAATAATTGCAACCGTGTTTCAATGTAACATCGCGCAACGCACGTGATGATGAGAGGTTGGATACGGTCGCGCCGGGTGTCTGCGACAGCACGTAGTCGGCAATGGAAACCAATGTGTATTCCTCTACAAACATCTCGCCGTTTTCCATAACAATGGCGAGGCGGTCAACATCAGGATCGACCACGAAGCCTACATCAGCGCATCCGGTTTTCAGCTTATCGGAAATCTCGTAAAGATTCTCCGGAATCGGTTCCGGAGTGTGGGCAAAGTTGCCGGTAGGGGTGCAGTTAAGTTCTATCACGTTCTTCACGCCCAATGCCCGGAGCAGTTGCGGAATGACGATTCCGCCCACGGAATTCACAGCATCGACAGCGACAGTGAAATTAGCTTTTCTGATTGCTTCCGCGTCGACCAAGTCGAGCGAAAGAACGTAGTCGATGTGTTTACGGTTATATGTTTCGTTGTTATAAACTTTTCCAAGATTTTCAACTTCAGCGAAAGAGAATGATTCTTCGGCCGCAATCGCAAGTACCTGTTTGCCTTCGGCATCGCTAAGGAATTCACCATTCTCGTTGAGCAGCTTAAGAGCGTTCCACTGCTTAGGATTGTGTGACGCCGTGAGGATTATTCCTCCGCAGGCTTTTTCCCATACAACAGCCAATTCAGTGGTTGGGGTAGTGGCAAGGCCTATGTTCACCACGTCGAATCCCATACCGGTAAGCGTGCCGGTGACAACACGGCAGACCATATCGCCCGAAAGACGCGCGTCACGGCCTACGACTATGGTGTTAGATGTTTTCGTCGTAGTCTTGCGGATGAATGTGGCGTATGCAGCCGTAAACTTCACAATGTCGAGAGGGCTCAATCCCTCCCCGGCTTTTCCTCCGATTGTGCCTCGGATTCCTGATATTGATTTTATTAATGACATGATATATTAGGTTTGAATTTGCTATGGCTATATTTTAGATCTGTAGTATTTCACGTGATAGACGAAAGGCATTACCATCGATATTTCATCCGTCACCCCATACTGGCTTTTTATCAGCAGATTGACCTCGCAATCCACTCCTAAATAATAGAGCGGCATTTGCAGGCCTGTCCCCCAGTTGTAGGATGTGGAGTAGGTGTAATCGTTGAAATAGAAACTGCTTGAGGTGGTAGGCTTGTTTTGGTTTCCGCTTAATGTGCCGTCAGCACCGGTCTCATATTCTTTCAAGTCGATTCTCGAATATCGGAAATATATGTTTTCACCGGTTTCCGCCTTGTTGTTCTTGCGGTCGCCGGTATTGATTACCTGCATATAAACATTACCTTCTTCGTCGAGACGGTAATATGGCGCATTTTCACCGGTTTCAAAAACAGTGTCGGCAGGAACGGCCAGTTCAACTTTTTGATTGGCCAAAAAAGAATTAACGGCTTTGTCCTCTTCGTCAAGCAGCTCGTTATAGCTCTTAGAATCCTTGCATGCCGCAAGCATTACAGCCGGTAGAGCCAATAATAATATGTTCTTAATTTTCATTAGATTGTAAATTTATTGGATTATTGTCAACTTTCGATAAATCATCGAGCATTTTATGATATGTTTTTACCGCTTCGTCCATAGAGCCGTGAAACTCCCCACCAGAGGCGTTGGCATGCCCACCGCCGTTGAAATACCGTGTGCACAGGATATTGACGGCAAAACTTCCTTCCGAACGCATAGACACTTTTACATATCCTTTCTCCTGCCGGAAAAATGTAGACCACACTACTTCCGGTATGGCCAACGGTCTGTTGGCAAGTGTCTCCGTATCGCCGCTCTGATAGTTGAAACGTGTGAGGTCGTCTTGTGTCAGGACAATGAGCGATGCTTTGTGTTCCGGATAGATTATCATTTTTTCGGCAAGCGCATACCCCGTGAGGCGCATACGGTTTTCGCTGCTCGTATTGATTGCGAGCTTGTATATTCTATCCTTGTCAACACCTTTTTTCACTAATTCCGCCACGATTATATAGAGTTCTGCATGGTTGGAATTATATGAGAAATTTCCGGTGTCGGTCATCATTCCGGTGTAGATGCATTCCGCTATTGTGGTGTCGATAAGGTGGGTGTAGCCAAGCTGGTCGAGTATGCGGTATAAGAGTTCGCACGTTGATGTCATTACCGGGTATGAAATAGTCACGTCGCAAAACTCGTCGGGATGCAAATGATGGTCGATCATCACTTTTCTGCACCTTGCGTTTCTCAATGGGGCTTCCATCTGTGCAATACGGTTCAGCCCATTGTAGTCAAGACAAACTATCAGGTCTGCCTCGCTGATTAGCCGCCGTGCTTTTACCGGATGGCGTGAATAAGCCGTCATGTTCTTATAATCGGGAATGAAAGCAAGGTCGTAGGGCGCTTGGTCGGGAGTTATCACATTTGCAATCTTTCCCAGTTTCCGGAGCAGGAGACATAGCCCGGTCGCTCCGCCTACCGCATCGCCGTCGGGCGACATGTGGCAGGTTATTACAATATTATTGCTTTCTTTGAAAAGTTTGTCAAGCTGAAACAGCTTTGTATTGTCGATTATTCGTTCAAGCATTCTTCAATAGTTCTATACATCTTGCAAAGGTAGATGTTTTTTGTAAAATCATGATTCAATTTGATGCTTATGTGTGAAAAAATTATCTAACAGATATTATTAAATACAAAAACGAAGGGCGGAATGTTTTTCCATACCGTCCTCCGTTTGTTTTTTGGCAAAATGTCAAATGATTACATATTCATGCCGCCGTCGACTTGGATAACCTGTCCTGATACATACGACGACATATCGGATGCAAGGAATGTGGCAATGTTTGCAACATCTTCCGGTGTCCCGCCACGGCGCAACGGAATCTTCTTGCTCCATTCCGCTTTTATTTCCTCAGAAAGTCCGGCAGTCATATCGGTGATTATAAATCCCGGAGCAATGGCATTCGCACGGATTCCGCGTGAACCGAGCTCTTGGGCGATGGATTTGGCGAGGCCAATCATACCCGCCTTGGAAGCGGAGTAGTTGCATTGTCCGGCATTTCCATGCACGCCTACGACCGATGCCATATTGATGATGCTTCCGGAACGTTGACGCATCATTACCGGAGTTACGGCGTGTACGAAGTTGAAAGCCGATTTAAGGTTCACGCCGATAACGGCATCCCATTGTCCTTCGGTCATTCTCATCATCAAGCCGTCTTTCGTGATTCCGGCATTGTTTACAAGGATATCTATACGTCCGAAATCTTTAACCACTTCAGCAACTACATTGTGAGTTGCCTCGAAATCGGCGGCATTCGAAGCATAACCTTTGGCTTTTACGCCGAAAGCCGCTATTTCTTCTTCGGTTTTTTTACCGTTCTCGTCAATTACAAGGTCGGTAAACGCTACATTACAACCCTCCGACGCATATTTGAGGGCGATAGCTTTTCCAATTCCGCGGGCAGCACCTGTGATAAGTGCTACTTTGCCTTCTAACAGTTTCATAACTTATATAATTTAAAGTTTAGATTTCAACAAGGAATGCTCCAACGGAGTAACCTCCTCCGAATACGGAAAGTCCTATTTTCTGTCCTTTTTTGAATTTGTCAATGTTTTGCGCGAACACCAGTGCCGAGCTTGCGGAGCCGGTATTGCCCAATTCTTCAATGTTATTTAAAAATTTAGAATTGTCCATTTGCAGGTTATGGGCAACGTTAGCCACGATGCGCATATTTGCCTGATGGCAGATTATGTAATCGAGGTCGGTAACTTCCATACCGTTTTCTTTTGTTACCACCTCCAATCCGTGTATCAGGTTCTTGCAGGCATGGATGAACACATCCCTTCCGTCGGGCATGGCTATGCCATCCTCATGCGGACGAAGACGTACGCCTTCCGGACCTTTACCTATATGTCCGAGACCGTGCGTATAGATTGTTTTTATTGCCATGTCGTTGTCGGATATTTTTTCTTTCGACACAAAGAAAGCCACTGCGGCATCGCCCCAGAGATGTCCGCACACCTTATCCGTCTCATTGGCATAATACGTATTGTGTTCCGAGCATACAATAAGGGCTTTTGTTGCCTTATTCATTGCGAAATAGCCTTCAATGATTTCAAGGCCGTTGACAAATGACGAGCAAGCCGACGACGCATATACGGCTTTTGCCTTTTCCATACCGAATTCGCGCTGTGCTATGTGGGCGAGCGTTGCCACGGTGTCGTATGGTGAATATGCCGCTGAAACTATCAGGTCGACATCTGTGATATCGTAGGGCAATGTTTTTATAGCGTCGCGGATTGCTGCAAGCCCCATTGAGTTATGACCTTCTCCCTCACCGGCTTTCGACCGAGTGCGTATTCCGGTGCGTTGCAAAATCCATTCGCTTGTAAGGCCGTTAAGGTTTAAGAAATGTTCGTTAGGAACTCTTTCTGCCGGGATATAATATCCTGTCGAATTTATGTACATAAATGTTTACTGTTTTATTCCGTATAATATAAAATCGTATAAATATTCTCTCAGTTTGTTCTTCTCTATTCCGAATTCAGCAAAGTTGTCGCGGATGTAAGGCACGTCCAATCCTTGTAAGGAGAGCAGCATCACCATTGCTGTCTTGTCAACGTGCTTTATCTTGAACATCCCGCTGTCAACGCCTTCCTGCAAGATATTCTCTAATATGTGGATTTCTTTGGGGCGGCTTATCTTCCTTGCGCGTTCCACTTTCCTCGCGTCCCTGAAAAATCCCGCTCTCAAAGAACCGTTGCGCGAAACCAAGTTTTTCATCGCGTCGAATCTTTGGAAAATGAATTCCATCAGCTTTTGGTCGGGTGGGATGGGAAGATTGGCGATTTCTTTCAATTTGTCCAATACGATTTCGCTTTCACTTTCGATGACGGCATTATAGATGTCGCGCTTATTTTTAAAATAGGTATAAATCGTGCGCCTCCCTTTTTCTGCCGCTAACGCTATGTCGTTCATTGTCGTGTTTTCTATACCCTTTTGGGCGAAAAGCTGTCGCGCAATGTCGATTAATTTTTCTCTTGTTTTCAACATAGTCGTTTGTTGGTCTCGTATTATTTGCACAAAAACGTATTTTGTGTGCGAATTTACGCACATTATTTAATTTGACCAACTATCGGCGTGATATTTTGATGTTCTATTTGTCGGAGAAAAATTTCCTACAAAAATCTTTTCTCTATAAATAGTTTATTTACAGTGGTTTATTAAGTGGCTTGAAAAATATTTTTCAAAAAGTGTTGCATTTAGAGCGAATATGTTGTACCTTTGCAGTCGAAATCACATCGCGGGATGGAGCAGAGGTAGCTCGTTGGGCTCATAACCCAAAGGTCGTAGGTTCGAATCCTGCTCCCGCTACAAAGCAGCCGTCGGAAAGCTTTCGACGGCTTTTCTTTTTATTTTTCATATCTTTGCGCTAAACAGCAAAGGCGATATCAATTCAATATCACCTTTGCTGGGTTTGTGCCTCGACATTAATTTAGTCAAAAATCTTGTCCCAGTCCTTCCATACTACTTCATAGCCCAGATGCTTGATTTCCTCAGTCACATCGGCCGGTGTGCGCTCGTCGCTTACGTGGAATTGCTCCAAAGCGTCGGGAGTACTTGTGTAGCCGCCGGGCTCCGTCTTGCTGCCTGCGCTCATCGATGTCACGCCGAGTTTCATCATATTGGCGCGGAACACTGGATTTTCGCGCGTAGAATAGGATATGTCTACATCGTGGTCAAATATGCGGAAAGCAAAAGTGAGTTGGGCAAGCTCCTTGTCGGTCATCGTTACATTCGGTTGGTATCCGCTTTCCGAAGGACGCATACGCGGGAAATTCACGGAATAGCGGGTTTTCCAATAATGCTTCTGAAGATAACGCAAATGGATTGCCATCATGGTCACATCTGTCCGCCAGTCCTCAAGACCGATAAGCACGCCCATACCGATTTTGTGGACACCTGCCTGCCCCATACGGTCGAAGCCGTTCAGCCGCCATTCGAATATTGATTTCATACCCTTTGGGTGATAGACGTTATAACGCGCCTTGTGGTAGGTTTCTTGGAAACATACCACGCCGTTGAGCCCTGATTTGGTGAGACGGTAGTAGTCTTCGGATTTTAACGGCATCACTTCAATCGACAGATTGTTGAAATATGGGCGCGCAATTTTTAATGCTTTTTCAAGATAATCGACACCGGCTATGGCTTGATGTTCGCCGGTCACGATGAGTAAGTTCTCGAACGGACCGAGTTTGCGTATTGCCTTGCACTCCGCTTCGATTTGCTCAGGCGTGAGGGTAGTGCGCTTTATATCGTTGTTATGGTTAAATCCGCAGTACACGCAAAAATTTGTGCAGGCATTGCTCAAATACAAAGGAATATACATACTTATGGTTTTGCCGAAACGTTCCTGTGTATATTTCATCGACAACCGCGCCATCTGTTCAAGATAGGGGACTGCAGCCGGAGAAATCAATGCCATAAAATCGTCAGGTGTAAGATTGTCTTTTTCAAGGGCATGCCGCACGTCGATATCCGTTTTAGCGGATATGCGTGCGGTAATTTCGTCCCAATCATATTTTTCTAATTCTTCTGAAAACATGTTCTGCTTATTTACAAATTTCTTCTGAAACCTTCTGTGTTATGCGCATCGCGCAAAAATTAGGCCCGCACATCGTACAGAATTTATCGTCCTGCTCGTGGCTTTCCACATAATATTGCTTTGCCCTTGCCGGGTCGAGCGAAAGATTGAACTGGTCTTTCCAACGGAAATCAAACCTGGCCTTACTCATAGCGTTGTCCCGCACTTCCGCCCCGGGGAATCCTTTCGCAAGATCGGCGGCATGTGCAGCAATCTTATAGGCTATCACACCGTTTCTCACATCTTCCCTGTTAGGCAGACTAAGATGTTCCTTAGGGGTTACATAGCAAATCATGGCAGTACCGTACCATGCTATTTGTGCAGCTCCTATTGCTGATGTTATATGGTCATAACCCGGTGCGATATCGGTGGTCAGCGGGCCGAGTGTGTAGAACGGCGCTTCGTGGCAGGATGAAATTTCCCTATCCATATTTTCCTTGATTTTGTGCATCGGAATATGTCCGGGACCTTCTATTATTACCTGCACATCGTGGCTCCATGCCTTTTCAGTAAGTTCTCCAAGCACATCGAGCTCGAGGAATTGCGCCTTGTCGTTGGCATCGTATATCGACCCCGGCCGCATGCCGTCGCCCAACGATATGGCTACGTCGTATTGGTTCAATATTTCACATATTTCATCGAAATGCGTATAAAGGAAACTTTCCTGATTGTGGATATGGCACCATTGTGTCATAATACTGCCACCACGGGAAACGACACCGGTGAGCCGATTGTTTATATATTCGGCGTGTGCTTTCAGGACTCCTGCGTGGATGGTGAAATAGTCGACACCTTGCTCGCATTGTTCGATAAGGGTGTCACGATAAATCTCCCAAGTTAAATCGGCTACATTGCCTTTTACTTTTTCCAAAGCCTGATACAACGGCACTGTTCCCATAGGCACGGGGCAATTACGGATTATCCATTCACGTGTCTCGTGTATATTGTCACCGGTCGACAAATCCATAAGAGTGTCGCCGCCCCAATAACAACTCCAAATCGCTTTATCTACTTCCTCCTTAATACCTGACGAAAGAGCGGAATTACCGATGTTGGTGTTGAGTTTCACGCTGAAAGCTTTTCCTATAGCCATCGGCTCTGCTTCCGGATGGTTGATATTGGCCGGAATTATAGCGCGGCCCGCGGCAACCTCTTGCCGTACAAATTCCGGCGTAATATATGACTCAATGCCTAATTCTTTGTTGTTAAGGTTTTCGCGGATTGCCACATATTCCATTTCGGCAGTGATTTTACCGGCTTTGGCGTATGCCATTTGGGTTATTCTCTTACCAGACTTGGCTTTGTATGGCTTATAAAATTTCTTGAATCGGATTTCGTCAAGGCTCTTGTCGGAAAGTCTTGCTTTTCCGTATTGAGAAGTGATGGATTCAAGTTGCTCCACGTCGCCGCGTTCTTGTACCCATTGTTCACGAATGCGCGGAAGTCCTTCGTTTATGTCGGTTTTAATATTTTTATCGGTGTAAGCCCCGCTTGTGTCATATACAACAACCGGAGCATTCGGAGACATTTCTTTCTTTCCGTTGACCATTTTGACAGTAGGGGTGAGGTTTATTTTTCTCATTCCTACTTTTATAGGAAACAAAGAGCCTTCGACATATATTTTCTCGGAATTTGGATATGAGTTTACGTTTATATCTGAAAGTTCCATATTTTTACTGTTTAATTATTGAAGGAATGCTGTTAATGGACTTGTCGCTTCTGCGTGGTCGCTTTTTTCACCCAATCCGGCAAGGTAGGCCATACGTCCCGCTTTAGTAGCAAGATTGAAAGCTTTTGCCATTTCCACAGGATTGTCGGCAACGGCTATCGCCGTATTGACCAACACCGCATCGGCTCCCATTTCCATTGCTTCGGCCGCATGCGACGGCGCACCTAATCCTGCATCAATTACAACAGGAACGTTGCTTTGGCTTATTATTATTTCAAGCATTTCTTTGGTTTTAAGACCTTTATTCGTGCCGATAGGTGCACCTAACGGCATTACAGCCGCTGTTCCAACATCTTCCAACCTCTTGCAAAGCACAGGATCCGCCTGTATGTATGGTAAAACGATAAATCCGGCTTTTGCAAGTTCTTCCGTTGCTTTAAGCGTTTCAATCGGGTCGGGGAGGAGATATTTAGGGTCGGGGTGAATCTCCAGTTTAATGAAATCAGTTCCGAAACACTCTCTCGATAATTGAGCGGCGAGCACGGCTTCCTTGGCATTACGTACACCTGAAGTATTTGGCAAAAATTGTACGTGCTCGCGGTTGATATGACGCAACATATCGTCATCGGCGGCATCGGATGTGTCGAGACGCTTCATTGCCACTGTTATCATTTCAGATTCCGAAGCGAGGATAGCTTCGAGCATCAGGTCGTTTGAAGAGAATTTTCCTGTACCAACGAACAGGCGGGATTTAAATTCTCTATTCCCGATTTTTAAAATATCCATTGTATATTAAAAGTTTAACCGTTTCTCTACTATTGATTCCAATAAGGAAATCATTTTCCTTGTTTCTTCTGTCATATTTTTAGCGTTAATCAGGCTTCCGGAAACAGCTATGCCGCTTATTCCGGTATCCATTATATCATTGATGTCGTCATAGCATATCCCACCGATAGCCACAATAGGCAAATTAATGCTTGACTCGGCTTTTCGTCGCATAATTTCAGCATATCCATCAATACCTATTACAGGACTGAGATTCTTTTTTGTAGATGTGAACCTGAACGGACCTAATCCTATGTAGTCGATGTCCGTATGGCGCAAAGCTTCTATATCCTCGAACGTATTGGCTGTTGCCCCGATGATGAATTCTTCACCGAGCAATTTCCGGGCTTCATCGACCGGCATATCGTTTTTCCCAAGGTGCACACCGTCTAATTCCAATTCTTTAGCAATATCTACATAATCGTCAATGACAAGTATCACGTCATTTTTCTTACATATCTCTTTGGCCTTACGTGCCACTTCTTTTATTTCTTCTTTTTCGGCATCTTTCATCCGTAGTTGTACCCATTTGCAACCTCCAGCGACTACATTCTCGATTTCTTCGAGTATAGTCATATTTTCAGAGGGATGTGTGATAAATTGCAACATGATTCAAATAGAGTTTATTATTGTTCTTAATTTGTTATTCAGTTCTTTACTGCTTGTCGATTCAAAAAGATACCCTAAAAAGGCAGCGCCACCGAATCCATATTTTTTTATTTCTCCGATACGAGAAGCTGTCATTCCGCCAAGTGCTATTACTTTATTATTAATCACTCCGGTTTTATGCGCTTCTTGTAATTCGCCAGTAGTGAATCTTGAGACGTATCCTTGCTTGCAAATGCTATCATATATTGGACTTAGGAACACATATTCATATATGCCAAGATTGGACAACTCCTCAAAAGAATGGCAGGATTTACTTATTTTTCCATTAAAACCATCTGGAAGATTACTATTTCGACGATTAAGATGTATTCCTGCCACATTGAAGTTGTCAGCTAAATCAAAACAATCATTAAGCTTAATGTGCGGATAATAATTCTCCGGTATTGCATTAAGATATGCTGTCAGATCGTTTCGGCTGTAACCCGGTTTGCGAATATGCACATAGTCAAATCCAGAGTCAATTATATGCAAAACAGATTCTATTTCATTTTCCACTGCCATTTCCGGCGTTATTGCTATCAGTTTGAATTTATCCACCATAATAAGCTTTTATAATTAATAAGGTGTCACCATCGTTTATGATGGTGTTTTCCCATTTCTCTTTCGGCACGACACTATTGTTGACGGCAATTGCTATATTCGTTGGAATCATACCGCTTTTATCAACAAACTCTTGCAGGCTTGTATCGGATTCCAACTCTATAGGCTTGTTGTTGAATACTATTCTAATCATATTGTTCTCAATTTATTAGGGTTGAAAAAATGGTTCACTGGTCCATGACCGTGTCCCATGTCAATATCGGCGCCACATTCCAACGCATTTTGCAAATATTGTTTTGCCAGACGTATGGCATTGACTATATTGTTGCCTAAAGTAAGGAATGCCGCTATTGCCGATGAAAATGTGCATCCCGTTCCATGCGTGTTTTTCGTATTGACGAAATTGCCTTTGAAGCATTCCACCAATCCGTTTTTGTCATATAGACAATCCGTCATTGCAGTGTCTTTAAAATGCCCGCCTTTGACAATTACATATAATCCGCCATAAGAAAGGATATTTTTTGCAGAAATTTCCAAATTGGCTATATCAGATATTTTTATCCCCGACAGATATTCCGCTTCCATCCTGTTTGGAGTAATTACTGATGATAAAGGAAACAGTTCTCTTTTCATCGCCTCAATTGCTTCATGGGAAATAAGTCTGCTTCCTGAAGTAGAAATCATCACAGGGTCGAGAATCACATATTCCGGCTTATATGTCCGCAGTTTCTCTGCCACTGCCATTATTATTTCTTCAGAATAGAGCATACCTATCTTTACTGTAGAAGGATGTAAGTCTGTGAAAACAGCATCAATTTGTTTTGCCACCATATCAGGAGATATGCCTTGAATACCGGATACACCAGTGGTGTTTTGTGCTGTGATTGCCGTGACTACCGACGCTGCGTATACTCCGATAGCCGACATTGTTTTTATATCGGCTTGTATGCCTGCGCCTCCGCTCGAATCGGAACCGGCAATTGTCAATGCAATAGGATATTTCATAAGTCCTGTAATAAAATTCAACAAAAAGGCTTATGAAAATAGTTGAGAAAATTCACAATCCCTGTCTCGGCATTATCCGTATCAGGTTCGGAGGGTATAATCTCAGCCATTTTTGGCACCCCTTTGTTCGGTACAAAGATAATACAATTTCAAATAAAAGAAAAATAGGGGAAATGTTGAAAATCAATATGTAGAATGGAATTAAAAAGATGCGGTAATTTTCAATATCTGTAAACCAACATTCGACATTGAGAAATCGTTAAAAGTCAGCCAATATCCGACATTGCATTTGTTAACATTAAATACACTTTACTGAAAATCAATATATAACTACGTAGTATTTAAATTAGAAGGATAAAACTGCAAGCATCCTCGCAATGCCTTGTGTATAGAATATTCTTGTAGATATTTTTAGCTTGTAAATCAACAAATTGTCACGTATGATTTAAATTGAATATTGATATTTTAAAGACCATTTCTTTGTGAAGAGACATATGTGGTCAAAAGCGTATTTGCAAATGCAAACAGCGGCGGATAGATTCAATGTTTGCAAAATAGAATCTTGTTGTTTATATTTGCAAACAGCTTTAATTGTCGTTAGAAATGGACATTGTAGATAGATTGAACTATTTCTTGGAAAATTCCGGAATTTCAAAATCACAATTTGCGGATAATTGTAATATTCCTCGGCCAACAGCATCGCAAATATTGAGCGGGCGCAATAAAAAGATTAGTGACGAGATAATTGCTAAGATACATATTATGTATCCACAATTGTCTATTATGTGGCTAATGTTTGGAGAAGGAAATATGCTGACTTCAAAAGAAGTCCCATTTGCTCCGCATAAAAACTCTGAGAATAGTTTATTTGAAAATAATTTTGATACAGGCGAAAAGGAATATATGTCTAACGTTGTAGAAGCAAATGTCCCACCGGTGATCCCATTTCAAAAACGGCAAACATTTTCTGCATCGAAAACGATTTCAAAAATAGTAGTTTTTTATTCCGACAATAGTTTCGAAGAATTTCATAAAATATAAAGGAACAATTTTGTGGCTATTGATGTCTGTGAAAGTGGACGCTTTTCTGTCTAAAAAACATCACACAAAAAAATCATAACCGGTATTATGTTAAATAGAATGTAGCGAGAAGTTCTACACACTTACAGTACCGGTTTTCACCCTGCAAGTCGTTTGCCCCCTATTTAGAAAACAATTAACTCCGTATCAGCGGATGTTCAAGATACTAATAATATCAGAAAACACACCGGCGGCAGTAACTTCCGCACCGGCTCCGTATCCCTTGATTTCCATCGGATATTCTTTATAGCGTTCTGTCGTTATCAGTATTACATTATTGCTGCTTTCCAATGAATAAAAAGGATGACTGTAATCATATCCTTTGACCCCGACTTTCACTTTCCCATTGTCTAATTCTGCGACGAAGCGTAAATGTTTGTTCTCTTTTTCGGCATCAACCCGCATTTTTTCAATTTGAGGTTCAATTGATTGTAAATTGTTGAAAAAGTCGGATATTGACCCTTTGAAAAATTTTTCAGGGATGAACGGTGTTATTTCCACATCCTCCATATCGATTCTATACCCTGCTTCTCTTGACAAGATGACGATTTTTCTTATGACATCCGTTCCGCTCAAGTCAATTCTGGGATCCGGCTCGCTATATCCGGCATCCATTGCCAATTTAATGGCATCAGCCAACGTTACATCTTTACTTATGGCGTTGAAAATGAAATTGAGAGTGCCCGAAATGACAGCTTCTATTTTTAGAATTTTGTCACCTGAATTTATTAAGCTGTTGATTGTGTTGATTATAGGCAAGCCTGCTCCGACATTTGTCTCAAATAAAAATTTTACATCTTTCTGCCGGGCAGTTTGTTTTAAATTGTAATAGCAATCATATTTTGCCGAAGTCGCAATTTTGTTTGCCGCAACTACATTGATATTATTAGACAAAAGCCGATCATATAATCCTGCTATTTCAGGGCTTGCGGTGCAATCCACAAATACAGGATTAAAAATGTTCATTTTTATAATCTCCTCAAAGATTGTTTCAGGTTTGGCTTCTATTTGAGATTTTTCCAATTCCTGCCTGTAATTTTCAATATCGATTCCATCACGGTTAAAAATACAATGTCTTGAATTGGAGACACCTACAATATTCAATGATAATGATTTTTGTCTCTTCAGCCGTTCTTGCTGCCCATAAATTTGTTTTATCAAGAAACCGCCCACATGCCCTATTCCTATGATGAATAAATTGAGTACTTGTGTCGCTGACAAGAAAAATGAATCATGGATTACATTCAATGCTTTCCTAAGACTTTCGTGTTTTATAACCAATGATACATTCATTTCAGATGCACCTTGGGCACAAGCTATCACATTGATTCCGTTTCGGCCTAATGTGTTAAATAGCTTACCAGCCACACCCGGAGTATGTTTCATATTCTCTCCGACAATTGCGACAGTAGCCAAATTATGCTCGTCAGATATGGCTGTTATTTCACCTGTCTGCATTTCGGCAGAAAATTCTTCTTTCAAGACTTTAACAGCTTTTGTGGCATCCTCATTCCTGATAGCAAAGGAAGTATTGTGTTCTGAAGATGTCTGGGCAACCAAAAACACACTTATCCCATTTTTTGCAAGCACATTGAATATCCGGGAATTAACTCCAATGACACCAACCATACTCAATCCAGAGATTGTAATCAAGCACGTGTCATTGATAGAGGATATTCCTTTAATCGGTTTACCTTTTTCCACTGACGATTCATTGGAAATCAGTGTACCAGCAGCATTCTTATTGAATGTGTTTTTTATGCGTATAGGAATGTTTTTATGGAATACCGGATAAATAGTCGGCGGATAAATCACTTTTGCGCCAAAATTACATAATTCCATTGCTTCGGCGAATGACAGTCGTTCTATGACATATGCGTTTCCGATTACTTTCGGGTCGGCGGTCATAAATCCGTCCACATCCGTCCAGATTTCCAATACAGACGCGTCTAATGCGGCTGCGATCAGTGAAGCCGTATAATCGCTTCCTCCTCTTCCTAAATTGGTTATTTTGCCATTATCCTTATCTGTCGATATGAAACCGGGAACAATGGCAACCTTGCCCGCATAATTTTTAAATGTCTTACGTATAAGTTCGTTTGTCAAATCCATATCAGCAAGGTGCTTGTCAAACGAACGTTTTGTTTTTATAAAATTACGCGAATCAAATAAATCGGCATTATCTATAAGCCTGCTTATTATCAGAGATGACAAACGTTCCCCATAGCTTACAATCATATCCAATGTGCTCTGAGATAAGTCTTTTATCAGCGAGACACCGCGATATATATTGCCCAGTTCATCAAACAATGAAGATATTACAGCCATTAGAGCTTCTCGTTTATCAAAGGCTATCATATTTGCTATAATATCGTTATGGCGTGATTTTATCTTATGAAAATTATCCAGATAATCATCTTCGGAAGCGGCAAGCTCCGCTGTGGAAATCAACAAATCGGTTATTCCTCCCAAGGCTGAAACAACTACAATTATCTGTTCCTCTTCACTTTCTATTATGTCTTTGACACATTTAAGACTTTCTGTTGTACCAACAGATGTGCCTCCGAATTTCAGTACTTTCATATAAGAATATGGTGTATATTATTTTGAGGGATAAAGGTAATCATTTATCTTTGTATTAAAGAGGTGGAAGTTATGGAAATTTCCGATATTTTCAGATTAAATCAAAAGCAGCCGGAATGCAGGCAAGGCAATATCCTTATTGCCCAACCTTTTTTGCATGAAATGTATTTCAACCATTCATGCATTTGCCTTGTCGACTATAATCCCCATACATCAACTACTGGACTTATCCTTAACAAAAAGACCAACTTAAATCTGAATGATATTGTCAATGGCATATTTATCGACGAAAAGATTCCCGTCTTCTGTGGCGGCCCTATGAATATGGACCGATTGTTTTTTCTTCATAAATATCCAGACATAAAAGGCAGCAAGCCTGTTGTTGACGATTTGTTTTTCAATGGAGATTTTGACATGTTGCTCAAACGTATAAATTCCGGATACCCTATAAATGGGTATGTGAAATTCTTCATCGGATACAGTGGTTGGGATATAAATCAATTAGCGGATGAAATCGCCCACCACGTATGGGCTGTTTCTGTAGAAACGACAGACTCGTTTTTGAAAACGGATACGGATGATTATTGGGACGATTGCGTCAAACATCTTGGCCCGGATTACAAATCGTGGCTTCTATGCCCGACGAATCCCTCATTGAATTAGCATCGTTGGCCAACACTTCCCAAAGTTTGCCTTGAGGAAGTGGCGCCGTAACGTCAACCGTTTTTCCGGAAACCGGATGTTTAAATATTATCCGATGCGCTTGTAGGCTTATGCCCGCATCCGGATTGCTTCTATGCGCACCATATTTCAAATCTCCCTTTATAGGACATCCGATTGATGCCAATTGTACTCTTATCTGATGCTTACGGCCAGTATGGAGTAGAATCTCCAATAATAAGTAATTATCAGCCCGCCCTATTATTCTATAATCAAGCACGGCTTTTAATGCGCCATTTTTTGGAGTCGGACTTATATATGACTTGTTGTTTCTTTCTACAGAATAAATATAATTGCACAAAGTATCTTCCCTGCGTATCGGAGCATTGCGCGTAATTGCCCAATATATCTTTTTCACCTCCCTGTTTTGGAACAAGGTGTTCATACGGGCCAAAGCCTTACTCGTTTTAGCAAATACAACCAATCCGGAAACCGGTCTGTCCAATCTGTGTATTACTCCACAGAACACATTGCCCTGCTTATTATATTTCTCCTTTAAATAATCTTTTACCATCTCGACAAGCGGTTTGTCGCCGGTTTTATCTCCCTGAACGATTTCACCGCATGCCTTATTGACGATAATTAAATGATTGTCTTCATATACAACTTCCATAATCTAATTGCCCATCTCGGAGAGGAATTTAATGCGCACTAATCTTATTTCCTCTTCGGTGTATGTATCTCCAAGTTCTTGGATAGCCGCTTCAAGGTCATCGCTTTCGCTTTCTTTAAAATATTCTATGATATCCTCCTGCTGGTCATCGTCCATTATCTCATCTAAGAAATAATTGATGTTGATTTTTGTACCAGAATAGACAATCGCCTCAATCTCATCAAGCAATTCCGAATATTCCAAGCCTTTTGACTCGGCTAATTCATCCAAAGCTATTTTACGGTCAATTCCTTGTATTATGGATATTTTCAACTTGCTTTTGTTGGGGACTGTCCTGAATATCAAATCCTCCGGGCGTTCTATTTCATTTTCTTCGACATGGGTTTTTATTACGTCAACAAATTCTTTACCATATCTTTTCGCTTTTCCAGCACCTACACCCGGTATGTTTTGCAGTTCATCCAATGTGACAGGATACGTCGTGGCCATTGCTTCCAATGAAATGTCTTGGAAAATGACGTAAGGGGGCAACCCTAATTGCTTGGCTATCTTTTTACGCAAATCTTTCAAAATTGAGAACAATTCAGGATCCATTGCGCTTGTGCCACCGCTTTTCAGAGTAACCTCTTCATCTTCATCATACTCTCTATCTTCAACGATTCTGAAACTTTTGGGATTCTTCAGAAAATCGTAACCTTTGTCTGTTATCTTAAGTATACCGTAATTTTCTATTTCCTTTTCAACATAACCGGCTATTGTCGCTTGGTGTATGACTGCTTTAAGTAATTTTTCATTTCCAGCATCTTGACAGCCAAATACATCCAACTGGTCGTGCATATGAGATTTTATGACAGATGTTTCCTTTCCAACCATAACATCAATCACATAATCTGCCTTAAATTTTTCTTTCAATGCCATAATCGTTTCAATTACAGCACAAAGTTCATCTTTTGCTTCCACTTTTTTCTTAGGATTTAAACAGTTATCACAATTGCCGCAATTATCCTCTTTGTACTCTTCTCCAAAATAATAGAGCAACGTTTTTCTTCGGCATACGGATGACTCGCAATAAGCAGCTGTCTCTTGTAATAATTGTTTCCCTATCTCTTGTTCCGAAATAGGCTTATCTTGCATGAATTTTTCAAGTCTCTGCAAATCTTCGCTTGTATAGAATGCAATGCATTGCCCTTCTCCACCGTCTCTTCCTGCCCGGCCGGTTTCTTGATAATAGCCTTCCAGACTTTTAGGAATATCGTAGTGTATGACATATCTTACATCCGGTTTGTCAATGCCCATACCGAAAGCGATAGTCGCAACTATGACATCGACATTTTCCAACAAAAACGCATCTTGGTTTGCACTTCTTGTAGCACTATCCATACCTGCATGATAAGGTAAAGCCTTTATGTTGTTGACAACAAGTATTTCTGCCAATTCCTCCACCTTTTTCCTGCTCAGACAGTATATTATTCCGGATTTTCCTTCTTGCGATTTAATGTACTTGATAATGTCTTTATCTATATTCGAGGTCTTAGGTCTTACTTCATAATATAGATTCGGACGGTTGAATGAAGATTTGAATACTTTAGCATCCTGCATCCCGAGATTCTTTTGTATGTCATGCTGCACCTTTGGAGTAGCAGTAGCCGTCAGGGCTATTAGCGGACGGATGCCAATCTCGGTGATGATGGGCCTGATATTCCGGTATTCCGGCCGGAAATCATGCCCCCACTCAGAAATGCAATGAGCCTCGTCGACTGCATAAAAAGAGATTTTTACAGACTTCAGAAATTCTACGTTTTCTTCTTTTGTCAGCGATTCAGGCGCTACGTAAAGGAGCTTCGTCTTACCGCTTACAACATCTGTTTTAACTTGTGCGATAGCGGCTTTGTTCAGCGAGGAGTTAAGGAAATGTGCCACACCGTCATCTTCGCTGAAATTCCTCATAGCATCCACTTGATTTTTCATCAAGGCTATCAATGGCGATATGACAATCGCAGTCCCTTCCATCAATAAGGCCGGCAATTGATAACAAAGCGATTTTCCGCCCCCTGTAGGCATTAGCACGAACGTGTCGTTCCCATCCAAAAGATTGGCTATGATCGCTTCTTGATTGCCTTTGAACGATTCAAAACCAAAATATTCTTTTAGTTTCGCTAATAAATCTCTTTTTGTCACCATATTTTAAAACTGATATTGTATGCGATTAACCTCTATTACAAAAATACGAATCTATCGACAATATACCAATTAATTTTGCGGCGATATTTATTTCATTGCGTCAAAATTAGCTTTACTTAACTTATCAAGCGCATAATCTTTTGTCACTATAAACTCTTTCGAACCATTTGACGGCTCTTCATACATAGCGTCAATCATAATTGATTCTGTCAATGAACGCAGCCCGCGGGCTCCAAGTTTGTACTCAATGGCTTTGTCTACGATAAGATCCAATGCGTCATCTTGGAATGTCAGTTTTACTCCATCCATTTCAAACAATTTGATGTATTGCTTTGTAATTGCATTCTTAGGCTCTGTAAGAATCCTCCGCAAAGCTTTCCTGTCCAATGGTTCAAGATTTGTAAGTATAGGCAAACGGCCTATTATTTCCGGAATCAGTCCAAACGCGCGTAAATCTTGCGGCATTACATAATTTATCAGATTGTCACGCTGTAATTTACGATAGGTATTATTTACTCCGTAGCCCACCACGTGGGTATTGAGCCTTTGCGCAATTTTCCTTTCAATGCCTTCGAATGCTCCGCCACAAATGAACAATATGTTTTTCGTATCCACAGGAATCATTTTTTGCTCAGGATGCTTTCTGCCCCCATTTGGCGGAACGTTGACAATCGACCCTTCCAACAGTTTCAACAAACCTTGCTGGACACCTTCTCCGCTTACATCTCTCGTGATTGACGGATTATCGCCTTTACGCGCGATTTTGTCTATTTCATCGATAAACACTATGCCACGCTGGGCTTCTTCAACATTGTAATCGCAAGCTTGCAATAATCTGACAAGCAAGCTCTCAATATCTTCCCCCACGTATCCAGCTTCTGTCAAGACGGTTGCGTCGACAATCGCGAAAGGCACTTTCAACAGCCGTGCGATTGTCTTGGCCAGCAATGTCTTTCCTGTACCGGTCGGACCTACCATTATGATATTGCTTTTCTCGATTTCCACATCGTCAGTCTGCGGTTGCAACAGTCGTTTATAATGATTATAAACGGCTACAGCAAGATGTTTTTTCGCATTGTCCTGCCCGATTACATAATTGTCAAGATACGCAACAATCTCTTTTGGCTTGGGTATGTTTCCGAGATTAAAATCAAATTTTTTAGTATTCGAAGTTCCTTTTTTACCGGGAATTTCACCAAAATATTCTTTTGTTATATTATACGCTTGGTCAATGCAGTAGTCACATATTGCCCCTTTCTGATCCATCGTAGGAATCAGGAAATTAACCTCCGATTCGCTACGTCCACAAAAGCTGCAATGATGTAAGCCTACGTCCGTATTATTTTTTTTTGCCATCTTATTTCTGGGATTCTTTTACAAGAATATTGTCTATCATTCCATACTCTTTCGCTTCCGGCGCAGTCATCCAGTAATCCCTGTCACTGTCCCGCTCCACCCTGTCGAAAGGCATCCCGGAATGATTGGAAATTATTGTATACAATTCCTTTTTCAATTTCTGTATTTCCCTCGCCGTTATTTCGATATCGGATGCTTGTCCTTGAGCACCTCCCATAGGCTGATGTATCATCACACGCGAATGAGTCAACGCAAAACGCTTTCCCTTCTCTCCCGCAACAAGGAGAACCGCCGCCATCGATGCTGCTATCCCCGTGCAAATGGTTTGCACATCACTTGAAATATACTGCATAGTGTCATAAATGCCTAATCCCGCATACACAGAACCGCCCGGAGAATTAATGTAGATAGAAATATCCTTACCGGGGTCCGAAGTATCCAGATACAGCAATTGTGCTTGTATCACATTTGCCGTATAATCGTCAATCTGTGTACCTAAAAATATTATGCGGTCCATCATTAATCTGGAAAACACATCCATTTGGGCAACATTCAATTGACGCTCTTCTATAATAGTCGGAGAAATATAACTGCTTGTTATTTTCATATAATCATCAACGGTGGTTCCGCTGATACCGATATGCTTTACAGCAAAATCTCTAAAATCGTTTTTCATATAAAACCTATTCTCTTTTGAAACTATAGACAAAGATAGTATAAAAATATTTACTTTAAAAATGAATCCAAGACAACAAAAAAAGGAAGCCGTTCAAGCTTCCCTTAGAGGTCCCTGGCGGACTCGAACCGCCGTACGCGGTTTTGCAGACCGCTGACTAAACCACTCATCCAAGGAACCATTTTCCGTTTTGCGTATGCAAAGGTAATAGCATTTCCTTAATCACACAAATTTTCCAGAGATTTTTTATTCCCTTCATTTGTTTTTTGCCGCTGCAAACTATTGCAATTTCTACAACAAGAACTGCAATTGCACGAAAAAGATTGACTTTTCTCCTTCTTTTTAAGTTTTGTTCTTATTATTCCAAATATTATGATGGCGAATATGACACCTATTATTACATATTGAATTGTCAAACTCATAATTTTGTTTTTGTTTTACTTAACACTGGCGAATATCAAAATGTTCAACGAGCAACGATTGGTTATCCTTTAATTTTTGAAATTCCAATTCAAAGTTTGGTGTAAAATAACCTGTTCCAAGCAACGGCTCTATTTCTGACATATCAAAAAATCGCCCGTCTGTTATCTCATTGTTATCTATGATTATTTCCGATGGTTCGCAGACAGTGGCAAAGGTATTCACATATTCAGCTTCCTTGTCTGTGCGATTGATATAAGTATATAAAAATATAGGTTGGATTGATTGTAATCCGAGTTCCTCGCGCGCTTCACGGAACAAAGCATCAAGCACCTCCTCACCATAATCAATATGTCCGCCTACCGATGTGTCCCATTTTCCGGGTTGTATGTCTTTCAGAAGCGACCGATGCTGAAGAAAAAGCCTTCCACGTTTATCAAAAACGTGCAAATGTACAACAGGATGCAAAAGGAAAGTACCGGAATGGCAATCCTTTCTGCTGGCAGAACCAATGACTATGCCCGCTTCGTCAACTATAGGGAAAATTTCTTCTTTTATCATTATTTGGATTTAGCGATTAGTTTCTTGTTCAATTGCGACGGCGTAAGTGTTTCCGGAAATTCGTCGAACGTTGCCCTGAACGTGCATCCGTTTCTAAATTCACTACACCCATACGCTGTCTTACCTTTGACAATATGTCCTTTGCCGCATAAAGGGCATGCGATCTGTTCATATTTTCTTATTGACGGTTTCCTCTTCGGTTTCTCAGATGCGGAAGAATTAGCCTTACTGTCAGCCGCTATTATGATTTTATTCCCGCTATTATCACTAAGCACCTCTATCACAATGCTGCTAATAAGAGTTTTCAACTCATTTATAAATTGCAATGCGTCATATTCCTTGCTTTCGATTTTGCGCAACTTGTTTTCCCATAAGCCCGTCAGTTTTGCCGACTTTAACAAATCTACCTTGATAGTATCAATAAGTGCGATGCCTGCGGAAGTGGCTTTAAGGTTCTTTTTTTCCTTAACAATGTATTTACGTTTGAAAAGCGTCTCTATTATAGCTGCGCGGGTTGATGGCCGCCCTATCCCATTTTCTTTCATCGCTTCGCGCAACTCGTCATCGTCAACCAGCTTTCCGGCTGTTTCCATTGCCCTGAGCAATGTACCTTCTGTATAATATTTGGGAGGCTGTGTCGTCTTTTTTACAGATGACGGCGAATGGCTCCCTGATTCTCCTTCTGTGAATATAGGCATAATATTCTCGCCAGAATCCGGATTATTGTCTTGGGAAGTCTTATACAACTCTCTCCAGCCGTCAGAGATTATTTGTTTTCCTGTCGCCTTGAATTCCATTTCCCCCGCTTTTGCTAAAACAGTGGTTTGATTATATTCACAATCAGGATAAAAAGCCGCAATAAATCTTCGTGCCACCATATCATATACCCGCTTTTCCTCTATGGATAAATATGAAGCAGGAGTGACATTGGTCGGGATTATAGCATGGTGGTCCGTAACTTTAGAATTGTCAAACACCTTTTTAGATTTAGGCAATTTCTTCCCCATCAATCTTTCTGTAAATTTCGAATAAGGTGTCAATGCTTGCAAAATTCCCGGCACTTTAGAATATATGTCATCACTGAGGTATGTGGTATCGACACGCGGATACGTAGTAAATTTCTTTTCATAAAGTGATTGTATCAACTTCAATGTCATATCTGCGGAATATCCATAACGCTTGTCGCATTCCACTTGCAATGAAGTTAAGTCAAACAAGCGTGGCGGTGCTTCCTTCCCCTTTTTTGTCGTGTACGACACTATTTCTAAAGGCACACTTTTTATGGCTTCGACAATTGATTCTGCTTCCGCTTCTGTCTTATATTTTCCTTTCGTGGAATTAAAGACAACATCGCGGTAAACCGTACGTATTTCCCAATAATCCTCCGGCTTAAAGTTCTCTATTTCTTTTTGCCTTGCCACAATAAGAGCCAATGTCGGAGTTTGCACCCTCCCTATGGAAAGCACATTCCTGTTTTGCGAATACATAAGCGTATACAACCGTGTCGCGTTCATCCCTAATATCCAGTCGCCAATAGCTCTCGACAACCCAGCATAATACAGACTGTCGAAATCGGATTGGGGACGAAGATGCTTGAACCCTTCAGAAATGCTCTCATCTGTAAGAGATGAAATCCAAAGGCGTTCCACCGGCTTATGGCAATCAGCTTTTTGCATCACCCACCGCTGTATCAGTTCACCTTCCTGTCCGGCATCGCCACAATTGACCACGCCGTCGGCTTCTTTTATTAAAGAAGCTATTACGTTGAATTGTTTCTCAATTCCCTTATCAGGAATCAGCTTGATTCCGAATTTTGGCGGAATCATCGGCAATGCGCCCAGACTCCACGGCTTCCAGCGTTCTGTGTAATCCTGCGGTTCTTTCAGTGTACAAAGATGACCAAAAGTCCACGTCACTTTATAGCCATTACCCTCAAAATATCCGTCTCTTCTTGTTGTCGCGCCTAAAATGGAAGCTATATCTTTAGCGACACTTGGCTTTTCTGTTATGCAAACAATCATTCAGCCGCAATATTATTCTCCAATCCTTTTGCCTTATCCCACAACTCGTCCATTTCTTGAAGAGTCATATCGGTCACACTCTTACCTAAATCCTTAGCCGCAGCTTCTACAAAATTGAAACGGCTGATAAATTTCTTATTTGTAGCTTCCAACGCATTGTCGGCATTCACCTTATACAAACGTGCGGCATTGATTATACTGAATAATAAGTCTCCGAATTCCTTTTCAAGACAATCGCTGTTGCCTTTCTTTATTTCAGTTTCCACCTCCGATATTTCTTCTTTTACCTTATTCCACACATCAGAGGGTTGCTCCCAATCAAAACCGGCATTCGACGCTTTTTCCTGTATCCGTTCGGCTTTAATCATCGACGGTAAAGCTCCGGGTACGCCTGCAAGAATTGTACGGTTTCCTCCTTTTTCTTTCAGCTTTATTGCCTCCCAATTATGTTCCACATCCGATGAATCCTTAACATTTACCGTTCCGAACACGTGCGGATGGCGGAATATCAATTTTTTGCGTAGAGAGTCGCAAACATCGGCAATATCGAATTGCCCTTTTTCATCTGCTATTTTGGCATAAAAAATAATATGCAGCAACACATCGCCAAGTTCTTTCCTTATCTCATCGGAATTATTATCCAATAACGCATTGCTTAATTCGTACACTTCCTCGATAGTGTTGCACCGCAAGCTTTCATTCGTCTGTTTCCTGTCCCACGGACATTTCACGCGAAGTTCGTCAAGCACATCGAGAAGTTTTGAAAAAGCCTCTAATTTATATTCTTTTGTATTGCTCATTTCTCTGAATTATATTTTTCAACACCTTTTGTTAAGAAACTCATAAATTTATCTATGTCTTCGTCATAATAAGCAGGTCCGGACAGCAAAGAGCCGTCGTTATTCAGCACCACATAATATGGCTGTGAATTAGCCCCGAACTTATGGCGTTGCAGATAACTCCATAAATCACCGTAGGTACGCAACTTAACGGTTTTTCCGTTTTCTACCACCTTCATAGCCTCTTTCAATTCCTTACGGTCGTCAACCATAAGCTTTATTGTCACAAAATTTTGTCCGACATACTGTCTTACAATCTCTTTATCAATTACGGCAGCATCCATTTTGCGGCAATTCACGCAACCATATCCTGAGAATTCAAGAAATACAGGCTTTTTATTTTCTGAAGCAAATGCCATACCTTCATCAAAATCGTCATATATCCGTGAATTTTCTTTCTGATAAAGATTGAAATCTTGAGTCGACAATGGAGGGACAAAAGCGCTTACACTCCTTAAAGGAGCGCCCCACAGACCGGGTATAAGATATATTGAAAAAGAAATAGATATTAATGCAAGGAAAAATCGCACTACACCGATTGACTCCGTTTTAGAATCATAAGTAAAACGCAATTTTCCTAAAAGATACATACCCAGCATGGCAAAAATAGCAATCCAAAGCACCAAAAACACCTCCCTGTCGAGAATCCGCCATCCGTATGCCAAATCGGCTACTGAAAGGAATTTCAATGACAAAGCAAGTTCGATGAAGCCTAATACCACTTTCACCGTGTTCATCCAACCGCCAGACTTTGGCAGCTCTTTAAGCCAAGATGGGAATATGGCAAAAATAGTGAATGGTATTGCCAGCGCCAATGCAAATGCCCCCATGCCTATTATCGGGCCTGTTAGGTCACCGAGACTAACCGCCTCGACAAGGAGAGTCCCGATTATCGGCCCTGTGCACGAGAAAGAAACCAGAATCAGCGTAAATGCCATGAAAAATATGCTTACAAGTCCGGTTGTCCGCTCCGCGGTAGAATCCATCTTGTTAGTCCATTTGCTTGGCAAAGTGATTTCAAATGCCCCGAAAAACGACATTGCGAATACTATCAGCAACAGGAAAAATATTATGTTGAACACAGCATTTGTCGACAATTCATTCAATTTGTTCGGCCCGAATGCCAATGTTATGATTATTCCTACTGCTAAATAGATTACGACAATTGATAGCCCATAGATTAAGGCATCGCGTATGGCTTTCCGTTTATTCCCATGCTTTTTCAGGAAGAAACTTACAGTGAGGGGAATCATAGGCCACACACACGGAGTAAACAAAGCCAACAATCCGCCTAAAAAGCCGCCTATGAATATGTACCAAAATGATTTTTGAGAAACAAGTTCTTGATTTTCATCAAATTCGACCGGTTTCCAATAATCGGATTTACTTACGGTTGATGGTTTATTAGCAATCTCTGCTAAAGTATCCGCCGTTGCGTCCGACACAATTTTCGTATTTTCTGCCGTGGCAGATACCGTAGCTGTGTTTTTAAAATTAAAATCCTCATTTTGAGGAGAAAGGCATGTCTGGTCATTGCAAGCCATATACCGTACATAACCGGAGACAGCATAATCATTCGGATCGGTGAATTTCACATTTTGCTTAAGCACAACATCATCTGTCCACCATTCCAATACCATATCGAAATTAGCATCCTTTTCTTTATGTGCGGGCTTTTCGGCAATCAAAGAACCGGAAAGTTCTATATTCTTTAATTCTTCCCATTTTACAGATGTAGGCACAGGCCCACCATCCGGCAATTTTATGGAATACAGATGCCATCCCGGCTCAATAGACGCTTTGAATATAATTATGCCATCTTTATCGCTTTCTTTTTCAATCTTAATATCCCATTTTACTGGAGACACCATCTGCGCATATGCAATAATCGGCATAAATACGCAAATTATAGCAATCAATAAATTTCTAATTCTCATATTAAAAATGATTAACTCTTCATTTTGTCTTGACAACTGAAATGAAGAGTTGGAATAACTAAATTAATGGATTATTACTTTCTTGACTGTCGAATCTGTTTTTAATATATAAATACCTGATGGTAAAATCAATATAGCGTCTTTGCTGAAATATTCTCCGACTTTTGTACCCAAAAGCGAATATACAGATAAATGTCCGTCAATATTGCATATCTGTAGAGAGTTGTCACCTATTTGAGTGACGGTAAGCTTTGTACGCCCAATAGAATTCATTCCAGCCGTTTGCCCACCGTCAGACTCTTCTTCAAAAACTAAACCTTTAATCATACCCCATTTATCTTTGTATGAATCCAATGTTCCAGCCGGCACATATACAGTGATTTCTTTATTGCTCATAAATGCAGTAGCAGTTTCAATAAGCGGTGGATCTATTGCTGCTATATGAACTTCTGAAAGTAGCGAACATTGAAATGCAAATCCGATTAATTTCACATTCTCACCTATATATACGGTTTCCAGATTGTCACATAAATTACAAAAATACATTGGTATATATGTTATCAAATCCGGAACTTTTATTGTCTTGATTGAACTACATTCCTCAAATGTACGTTCACCAACTTTGCTAAGTGTTTCCGGAAGATTAATTTCTTTAATGCTTTTACAACCTTTAAAGGCTTCAGCGCCAATTGATGTCAAGCCTTCCGGAAAATTCATTTCTTCAAGATTCTCCAAATTTTTGAACGCCTTATCCCCAATTGATTTTATTGTCGATGGAATATTAATTCCTTTAATGTTTTTATTTGTTTCATAATCAGGTTTTGACTTTGTGTTATAATAAATACTCGCTTCATCCCCTATTTCAACGACAGTATATTCCTTACCATCATCATCTGCAACTGTTTCAGGAATTGTCATCCACCGGTCCTCTTTCTTATGGAGATTTATGATTTTAGACACTGACACTTCTGTACTTGATAGTATTTTGAAGTGAATTTCAGCACTTCCATCATATCCAGAAACGTCATCTTTGACAGTGATACTGAAATCACTATCAACATTCGCACCGACCAAAGCAAATGGAATCAACATTGCTAAAAGCAAAAAAGGTATCCTGTTTTTCATATCATATTGTTTTTGTTTCAAATCCTATTTTCTCTAATGTTATTTCAACGATTGGTTGATTTGCTCGATATAATCGAGTATCGCGTCACGTCCGCGGCGGTCGACACTTGAAGTCTCGAAAATCGGAGGCAATTCTTCCCAAAATTCAAGCAGCTCTTTTTTATACCGCCCGATATTGTCTTTCCCGACATTGACGCCTATTTTGTCTAATTTTGTAAACACGATGCTGAACGGAACACCATTTTCCCCCAACCATCCGATAAATTCCATATCTATCTTCTGCGGTTTGTGCCGGGAATCCACAAGTACAAACAAATTGGTCATCTGTCTGCGTTTCAGCACATACGACTCTATCATTTCCCGCAATTCTTCACGCGCATCTTTGCTTCGTTGCGCATATCCGTACCCCGGCAAATCTACAATATACCACTCATTATTTATTAGAAAATGATTGATAAGCATCGTCTTACCCGGAGTAGCGGAAGTTTTTGCAAGATTTTTCCTTTCTGTCAGCATATTAATCAATGAAGACTTGCCGACATTCGACCGGCCGATGAATGCATATTCCGGGATATTGCCATCAGGACATTTCCGCACGTCACTGTTGCTTATAATGAATTTTGCGTCTTTAATAACCATATTATTCCAAGAATTTATTCAAAAATACAACAAATTCGCAGAACCATAAATTTTTTAGCCGTAAATTTGCATTATGGAAAAGGAATTTGCTTCCACACTGCTTGAGAATGCCGTTTCCGAATTGGCAAAATTGCCGGGAATCGGAAGAAAAACGTCATTGCGTCTGATACTGCATCTGTTGCGTGAAAATGAAGATGTTGCCGTCTCTTTAGGCGAATCCATCATCAAATTACGCAAAGAAATCAGATATTGTAAAGTATGCCACAACATATCAGAATCTGACATATGCCCTATTTGCGGTAATTCCTCGCGGGATTCCTCGACAATCTGTGTGGTGGAAAACGTCAAGGATGTAATGATTATCGAAGGTACACATCAATTCAATGGATTGTACCACGTGTTGGGTGGACTCATTTCTCCAATGGATGGCATAGGCCCGCAAGACATTGAAATTGACAGCCTTGTAGAACGGGTAACACAAGGTGGCATAAAAGAAGTGATTTTAGCGTTGAGCGCGACTATGGAGGGCGACACAACTAACTTCTACATTTTCAGGAAATTATCGCCCTACGATGTGAAAATCACAATCCTTGCGCGAGGTGTAGCCATAGGCAACGAAATAGAATATACGGATGAAGTTACATTAGGACGTTCCATAATAAACCGTACTCTATTTACCGACAGCTTCAAGAAATCAAAATGAAATTATTAGAAAACACGCATATTACGTTACGAGCAGTAGAGCCAACGGATCTCGACATCATTTTTCAATGGGAAAACAATCCGGACATTTGGCAATATGGCTCTACGATGGCACCGTATTCCAAACGCCAGATATGCGAATATATTAAAAATTATTCCGCGGACATTTTCAAGGATATGCAACTCAGACTGATGGTTGTCGAGAAAACGACAAACACGGCAATCGGAATGGTTGATATGTTCGATTTCAATCCATTCCATTCACGTGTGCATATCGGGATTCTCATATCGCCTGAATATGTGAATTGCGGATATGGTTACGAAGCCGCAATGTCGGTTATAAATTATGCCAAAGATTTTCTTGGGATACACCAAATAATAGCCGATATCGCAACTGATAACTTAACGAGCATTCATCTTTTTGAAAAACTCGGTTTTACCCGCTCCGGCATATTAAAAGATTGGCTACGAGTGGGGAAAACGTTTCGGGATGTGGCGGTAATGCAAAAAATATTATAACCGATTATTCTTTTTCCGACAATTCAAGCCATCGCATTTCTTTTTCGTCAAGCAGATTTATTATTTCAGAAATACGATTCGATTTCATCGTTATCTGTTCGTAATCAGCAAGCAATCCGGACGACAAATCTGCCTCAAGCTGTTTTTTCTCATCTTCAAGGGATTCTATTTCTGCTGACAACATCTCAAATTCTTTCCGCTCTTTAAACGTAAGTTTGTTCTGGTTCTGCCGTTTTGCTACTGCCCGTTTCTCAGAAACACGCTTATCCTCATTTGACGATTTTTCCTTGTGAGCTTGTTTCCACTCCCTATAATCAGAATAGTTGCCCGGAAAATCTTTTATCCGCCCATCTCCTTCAAAAACGAACAAATGGTCGACCGTCCTGTCCATAAAAAAGCGGTCATGCGAAACAATTATCACACAGCCCTTAAACTTTTGCAAGTAATCTTCCAATATTCCTAATGTGACAATATCCAAATCGTTGGTGGGCTCGTCTAATATCAAGAAATTAGGTTTGCGCATCAATACTGTGGCCAAATAAAGTCTCCGCTTCTCCCCTCCACTTAACTTGGCTATATAGTCTTGCTGGGCTGATGGAGAAAACAAGAACAATTGCAAAAACTGCGACGCGGTATATTTTGTCTTTTCGTCAAAACAGACAATTTCGGCAATTTTTCTTACAGCGTCTATTACTTTCTCATTCTCGTTAAATTGTATCCCTTCTTGACTATAATAACCGAATTTCACTGTCTCTCCTACATCGAAACAGCCACTATCGACAGGCTCGAGTCCTAATAACAGTTTTATGAATGTTGATTTTCCGACACCATTATTGCCTATTATTCCCAATTTCTCATAACGCGCAAACGTATAACTGAAATTGTCGAGAATGATACGGTTGTCATATTTTTTACAAACATCTTTAGCTTCAAAGATTTTATTGCCAATGTATGAGGAATTTACGTTTAGGTTAATTGTGGAATCATCACGTTTAAAAGTAGAACGTTCCTTCAAATCATAGAACGCATCGATACGGTATTTTGCTTTCGTCCCGCGAGCTTGCGGTTGCCGACGTATCCAGTCAAGTTCCGTGCGAAGCAGATTCTTGACTTTCGCCAATTCCGCATTCTGAGAATTTATCCGTTCTTCCCTCTTTTCAAGATAATAGTCGTAATTTCCATTGTATGAATATATCTGACGATCGTCTATTTCTATGATTTTATTGCATACACGGTCAAGAAAATAACGGTCGTGGGTAACCATAAGTAATGTCATTCTGCTACGCTTGAGATATTCTTCTAACCATTCAATCATTTCCACATCCAAATGATTAGTAGGCTCATCGAGTATGAAAAACTCCGGTTCTCCTATTATGGCTTTTGCCAAAGCTACCCTCTTTACTTGTCCTCCGGACAATTCTCCAACAGGTTGGTTCATATCAGTTATTTTCAACTGATATAAAATCTGCTTTATCTTGTCTTCGTAATCCCATCCGCCTACAGCATCCATAATACGCATAGCAGCGTCTATTTCTTTTGCGTCAGCTTTCGCAACTGCCTTTTCATACTGTCTGATAGCATCCGTCACCTTGTCTTGTGCTGAAAGACAAGCTTCCATCACCGTCATATCGGGAGCAAACGCAGGCAATTGTTTCAGATATGCTATTTTTAAATCGTTACGAAAAACAATATTGCCGGAATCGTATGGCTCTTCTCCGGCTATTATACGGAGCAAGGTGGTTTTACCGTTACCATTCTTTGCGATAAGTCCAACCTTATCGCCTTCAAATATGCCTAATGTAACATCGCCAAACAACAACCTGTCGCCAAACGATTTCGAAAGATTCTCTATTTGCAGATATGATTTCATATTGCAAAGATAATGCAAATCCGGAGCTGAATCACCAAGCATGTTTGGAAGTTATACCGGGATGCTGCCTTATTTTATAAAAATAACATAGTTGATTTAAAATTGGAAATATATAAATGGTGAGACATATGCTCCCGAAAATTCAAGAATCAATTGTACCACAGCCGCAAATACAATTATTTTAATCCATAAGCGGGAGGAGATGAATTTAGTTTCAATAAAACTATAAAATCTTACCGGAGCAAAAATAGCTGCAAATGAAACCGACAACATAATGAACCACTCCATACGTGCCGATATATATGGTAACACCATCTCAATATTCATATCTGTGAATATTTTTCCGAACATATTCAATGCGATTGAAAAATTCCCGGATCTGAAAAATACCCAAAGCAATGTTACAAAAATGAACGTAACCGCCCACGACAATAATTTGTACAACATATTTGCGGAGTGTCTGACACGCGAAGAAAACGCTTTATGCACAATAAGTCCCAAACCATGCATCCCGCCCCACAAAACAAAGCACCATCCTGCCCCATGCCATATTCCGCCTATCAGCATTGTCAACATCAGATTCATATAAGTCCTGACTTTTCCTTTGCGGTTTCCGCCAAGAGGTATATACACATAGTCCCTTAACCATGTCGACAAAGATATATGCCATCTGTGCCAGAAATCTGTGATATTTAATGATTTGTAAGGCGAGCGGAAATTTATACCCAAATCAAAGCCCATGATACGCGCTATCCCTATCGCAATGTCGGAATATCCTGAGAAATCACAGAAAATTTGAACGGAGTAGCCAAGCACACCCATCATACATTCAAAGCCACTATAGCCGGATGGATTTGAAAACACCATATCATTATATTGGGCTATATAATCGGCAATGACAGCTTTTTTAACAAGTCCTGTCATCACAAGCCATAATCCGCTGAAAACAGAATCGTCTGTAATTCTCTTAGGCGTGTATATTTGCGGAAGAAATGTAGAAGCACGCATAATAGGTCCGGCTGCCACGTATGGGAAAAACGACAGATAAAATAAATAATCTAATAGTGAATTAGCTTTTTGTGCCTTCCTCTTGTAGACATCGACAGTGTAGCTTATCGACTGGAATGTATAAAAAGAAATTCCGACAGGCAGTATTATGTCAAGCGGCTGGAAATTACCTTTTATAATGGCCGACAAATTATATATCAAGAAATTGGCATATTTAAAATATGCAAGTATGCCTATGGCAGAAACAATAGATATGACAAGTAATATTTTACGCAACCGCGGATCTGGAGAATCATCCATTGCGCGTACAAGGTAATAATCAATTAACGTCCTCGCAATTAGCAGGACTGTACACCATCCACTTGCTTTGTAATAGAAGAAAAGGCTGAATGCAATGACATATAATTCCATTGCTATCCGTCTCTGTCTGATTATGAGCCAGCCATATAACGGAATAAACAGCATAAAAAGTATCCAAAACAGCTTACTGTTGAACATCAACGGATTATCCGCCTGATAAGATAATATGTCGATTATCCTGTCAATCATCCGGTGTCAATACAATTGTCTTATATGGATTTTTGATTTTCATTTGGGGTGTGTTCAAACGGGGATGCGGCACAGAATGCTTCATCCATCTCACCACGCTGTCCATCCATTCATAGGATGATTCCTTTGTTGGATGCCTGCCGTCATCTGCCCTCTCGAAGTGCATATCTTTCGACACAAAAAAACGGTTTCCGATTTCCGAATAAATCAAAGCGTTGATACCTGTATCATCTTTCCAATTTGGTGGACCTATCCACACAAATGGGATTTGTCCTATTTCAGAAACTATTTTCCGGACATATTTTCTATGGCTATTAATATCCCTGACAAATAACTCATTTCCGCCCAAACATATCATAACATAATCCGGCTTCATATCATAGATATAATGTCTAATCTTTCCACTTTCCGCCCATTTTTTTGTAGTGGAGCCATACCATATCACCGTATACAATTTGTGTCCGTTATGATATGCATATGCTCCTAATCTAAGCCGTAACCCTTCAACCATCGAGTCTCCCAACAACAATATTGTGCATGGCACAGTATCTTCTTCTGCCAAACAAACTGTATCCACTGTGTTTTTAATTGGAGTGTCAGAATGTGTAATTGTGTCAATTCCCTTTGCACCACCATTTTGCATAGTCGCAATTTCATAACCTAAGATGCGTACATCTTTTAATTCAGACAACGCTATCATTACGGCAAAAGTTACGGACAAAACAATTAACAATTTTATGTAAGGGCGCATTCGGTGTAATAAATATTCGCAAATCTAACCAATATCGTCCTAAAGCACAAAACTTTAACTGAAAAAGTTTTCTTTCTCTCAAATACAAACAATGCGGAACTCCGCCAACGGCGTGTCCCGCATTGTTTATGGGATTCAATTCGTAAATTTCTTTACTTATATAATTGAAGTTTATCCAGATTCGAATCCATTATGAACTTATAGTTCTTGGCAACTTCCGCTTCTCCGTAATTCACATAAACATTCGCAGATTTCAAGAAATCGCCATTGCGTGTTGCATCTCCAAGTAAAAGGTAGCCCATAATTATATGTCCGGCCATTTCCACCATCCTGCGGGCATGGAAATCGACATATTCGGTATTCTTAACTTCAGTGACAGCAGTAACGGCCTTCTCATATAAAGACGTCATTTCCACAAGCCTGTCTTTCAAGGACTTCAGCTCTTCAGAGTACTCCATCGCCTCGTATTCCTTGATACGGTTAAGATATGTACCAGTGGTCACGTGGCGTATGGCCGCAACAACTTGTAACTGAGTTGTACCTTCATAAATTGAAGTGATTCTCGCATCCCGGTAAATCCGTTCGCAAGCATAATCCTTCATAAATCCTGAGCCGCCATGTATCTGCACCGCATCGTATGCATTCTGATTGCAGAATTCGCTGCCCATTCCTTTTGCCATCGGAGTGAAGGCATCGGCAAGGCGCTGGTAGTATTTCATCTCCTGACGCTCTTCCGGAGCAAGTGTGCGTTCTCTTGCGATGTCTTCATACACTTTATACATATCCACGAAACGAGTAGTTTCATATAAAATACTACGTGATGCGTCAAGTTTAGCTTTCATTAAAGCCAACATTTCGTATACTGCGGGGAATTCAATTATGGCCTTGCCGAATTGTTTCCTGTCGTTGGCATACGACAATGCCTCGCGGTATGCAGCCTCGCTTACACCTACCGACTGAGCGGCGATACCCAAGCGCGCTCCGTTCATCAAGGCCATCACATATTTAATCAGACCTAATTTACGGGAGCCGCACAATTCTGCCTTTGCATTCTTAAATACAAGCTCACATGTCGGAGAGCCTTTTATACCCATTTTGTTCTCTATGCGGCGCACAGTTACACCTCCGTCGTTACGGTCATAAATGAACATTGACAGGCCGCGTCCGTCGTGTGTTCCTTCTTCGGAACGCGCAAGCACCAAAGCTATGTGTCCGTCACCGTTTGTGATGAAGCGTTTTACGCCGTTCAATCTCCAAGTACCGTCAGCCTCGTTGTAAGTGGCTTTGAGCATTACAGCCTGCAAATCACTTCCGGCATCCGGCTCTGTCAAATCCATCGCCATTGTTTCACCGGCGCATACCCGCGGCAAGAAACGTTGACGCTGATCTTCGCTCGCAAATTCATAAATTGTCTCCGCGCAATCCTGCAGACCCCAAATGTTCACGAATCCGGCATCTGCCCGGCTAACCATATCGGCAGCCATAATATAAGGAACTAAAGAAAAATTCAAGCCATTATAACGGCGCGGAAGTGAAATACCCATCAATCCGGCCTTGACAAGGGCGTCTAGATTCTTTTGAGTCCCTTTTGCATAAACCACATGACCGTCAACTACGTGCGGACCCTCGTGATCTACGTCTTCAGCGTTCTGCGCCACGATTTCTCCTGAAATTTCACCTGCGATTTCAAGTACTTTTTCATACGAATCCATCGCATCCTCAAAATCGAACGGAGCATAATCGTATTTTTCCGCATCGGTAAAATTCCGTTCTTTCAGCTCCACAATCCTACGCATCAGCGGGTGTGCGAGATGATGTTTTAACGCCGGATTATCATTATAAAAATTTGCCATTTTTCAATCGATTTTACTTAGAATTCTTTTTGTAATACTTAATCAACTCCGGAATAACTTCCTCCAAATTGCCGGTTATCACATAATCGGCAATTGAATTGATAGGAGCGTCCGGGTCACTATTGATTGATATTATTATCGCGCTATCCTGCATGCCGGCTATATGCTGGATTTGTCCGGATATGCCACATGCAATATACAACTTAGGATGGACAGTAACACCGGTCTGACCTATCTGGCGTTCGTGTTCCGTGAAACCGGCATCTACTGCCGCACGCGAAGCTCCCACTTCCGCGCCAAGCACATCTGCAAGCTTGAACAACAAGTCAAAATTCTCTTTGCTGCCAACACCATAGCCGCCGGCTACAATGATAGGTGCATTCTTAATGTTGATTTTAGACTTTTCGATATGTCTGTCGATTATCGACACTACATAATCTGTTTCCGGTATATATTTGTTAGCGTCCAAATCAACGACTGTGCCTTTATAATTAGCGTCAAGCACTTCTTTCTTCATCACGCCCTCACGGACAGTTGCCATTTGCGGACGGCATTCAGGGTTGACGATAGTCGCTACAATATTACCTCCAAAAGCCGGACGGATTTGATAAAGAAGATTTTTATATTCCGTTCCTGTTTTCGGATCTTTATGATCACCTATCTCCAAAGCCGTGCAATCGGCGGTAAGCCCGCTATGCAGACACGAAGAAACTCTCGGGCCCAAATCGCGTCCGATTGTAGTTGCCCCCATAAGGCATACCTGAGGCTTGATTTCCTTAAACAGATTTATCAATGCAGAAGCATGCGGCAATGACGTGTAAGGATACAACCGTTTATCCTGCATTTTATAAACCACGTCAACTCCGTAAGGAAATATCTGCTTCTCTATTCCTTCTAAATTATCGCCAAGTACGATAGCCTCAAGACGTACTCCAAGCTGATTTGCCAACGAGCGTCCTTTAGTCAGTAATTCTAAACTGACATCCGCGATATTGCCATCTTCAAATTCGCAATATACTATCAGATTATTTTCATCCATAATAGTTAATACTTTTAGATACGAATGGAACTACCCTATCGTATGGTTTTCAATTAGTTCTTTTACTAAATCTTCCAAAGCGGCCTGATCCTTGCCGTCCAACCGTTTGCTTTCCTTCGCTTGGAAAACGACATTGACAATTCCTTTAACCTTCGTCGGAGACCCGGCAAGACCAATTTGCGACGGATCAGCTTCCACATATGCGGCGCTCCATTCTTTCAACGCCAAATACGGACGTGCGTCAACGATTGCCGCTTTCTCCGCCGGCAATGCCGCTTTTTCGCTTGGCGTAACGGCATATTTATATTTCTGCACACGTTTTGCATTTCTTGGACGGCATTCATCTGCAGAACCGTTCACAGTAATCACCAATGGCATTGGAGAGACCAAAGTCTCTACTCCGGATTCCAATCTGCGGGTAACCGTAACCTTTCCGTCTTCCACCTTATCGATTTTTTCAGCATAAGTTATCTGTGGCAACTTAAGCTTCTCGGCAACTTGCGGTGCAACTTGAGCTGTATCGCCGTCGATTGCCTGTCTTCCGGCTATGATTAAATCAAATTTTCCTATTTTACGGATAGCGGCAGACAATGCATAAGAAGTGGCAAGAGTATCTGCACCGGCAAAAGCGCGGTCAGTCAGCACTATGCCAGTATCAGCTCCGCGGTATACGGCTTCCCTGATAATTTCGGCCGCGCGTGGAGGACCCATTGTAAGCACCGTAATTGTTGTTCCGGGATTTTGTTCCTTGATTTGTAATGCCTGCTCCAATGCGTTCAAGTCTTCCGGATTGAATATCGCAGGCAGAGCCGCACGATTAATCGTTCCGTCTTCCTTCATTGCATCTTTTCCTACATTACGAGTGTCCGGCACTTGTTTTGCCAGCACGATTATGTCATAACTCATAATTAAAAGATATTATATTAGTATATTCTTAATATTTACCTGATTGCAAAGATAGCGAAAGTCGAGAGCTTAACCAAAAAACGGACGCAAATCAATGCATCCGTTTTTTCTTATCCATTCAATAAATTTCATTTTTTCTTATTTATATCAGCGGCAGCTTTTGCTTCCCAACCGAGAGCGCTTGCCCCCAGCACAGCTGCATCGCTCTCTTTCAGCTCTGACATAAGCAATTTAACTTTACCTTTGAACACAGCCATCGTATTCTTGTCCATAGACTCTTTCAAAGGCTTCATAAGCAAATCGCCTGATTTGGCAAGACCGCCGAACAAGATTATAGCTTCCGGACTTGAGAATGCTATGAAATCGGCAAATGCCTCGCCCAAGATGTTACCAGTAAAATCAAACACATCTTTTGCAAGCTTATCGCCTGCCATAGCCGCGTCATAAACATCTTTAGATGTAATTGAAGCAATATCCATATTGCGCAACAAAGACGGCTCCGTAGCTCTTGCTTCCAAGAACTCACGCGCAGTACGAGCCACGCCGGTAGCAGACGCGTATGTCTCAAGACATCCTGTACGGCCACATCCGCACGTACGGCCGTTGTTGCGTTTCATTATCACATGCCCGAGTTCGCCGGCAAAACCATCGTGGCCATATACCATTTGTCCGTTAATGACAATGCCGCTACCTACGCCAGTGCCGAGAGTTATCATAATGAAATCTTTCATACCACGCGCAGCACCGTAGGTCATTTCGCCGATTGCGGCCGCATTGGCATCATTCGTGATAGCGACCGGTATGCCGAATTTTTCTGATACCAAATCAGCAAGTGGTATCGGGGTCGGCCACGGCAAATTAACACCGTCGGCTATTTCCCCCGTGAAATAGTTTGCGTTAGGCGCGCCTATTCCGATTCCTGCAATCTTATCAACCGCATCATTAGTTACAATTAATTTCGACAGTTCTTCATACAATTCATCAATATAATCGGTGATGTTTGCATGCTTCTGAGTCTTGATAGATGCGCTTGCGAGAACTGTTCCGCGCGCATCTACAATGCCAAAGACGGTATTCGTGCCGCCTATGTCTATTCCGACAACATAAGGTTTACCCATAATATATTATTTTAAGATAGAAATATTTCCACAAAGGTAGAATTAAACTTCAAAACACAAAAGCATTTCACTTTTTTTATTTCCATATGTTTATTAATTTTACACCATAAATCCTGTATTATATGAGAAATTTACATGAATTGATATTGAATAGAAGGAGTATCAGGAAATATTCCGAGGAACAGATTTCTCCAGAGAGTGTGAAACTTATACTTGAAACCGCATTAGTAGCCCCTTCATCGAAAGGGAAAATGCCTTGCCAATTTGTTGTTGTCGAAGACAAAGACACTTTGGCAAAATTGGCAAAATGCAAGGACTTCGGGACAAAACCATTGGAGACATGTCCATTGGCTGTTGTGGTAACAAGTGATCCCGCAATAAGCGATTGCTGGGTTGAAGACGCTTCTATTGCCGCGATATTGATGCAATTGCAAGCAGAAGATTGCGGCTTGGGTAGTTGTTGGGTGCAAATTGCCAACCGGCTGCGCGAAGATGGTTCTTCGGCAGAGGAATATATCCGGAATATGCTTTCCATTCCTGAAGACATAAGGGTGCTTTGCATAGTGACGTTCGGCAAAAAAGCCGAAGAGCGTAAACCGTACGATCCTGAAAAATGCAAATGGGAAAAAATACATATAGGCAAATGGCGGACAGAGGAATGAGAATAGTAATAATAGGCAGCGGGAATGTCGCCACGCATTTGGCATTGACACTGTCTGATAAATGCGATGTGGTACAGATATTCAGCCGCGACATAAGAAACGCCCTATTTCTGGCAAAACAAATATCAGATAGCTGCTTGGCAACAGATTCCGCAGAAAAATTAATTGACGCGGATGCCTATATCGTGTCAATCAAAGATGACGCCATAAAATCTTTTTTGCGAGATATGCCGGATTCTAAGAAAAACGCTTTATGGATACACACATCAGGCAGCATACCGCGGGATGTTTTCGACAAATCATTTCCGCAAAATGGAGTACTGTATCCATTGCAAACATTCTCAAAAAATGTTGACATTAAAATGGATGAAGTTTCTTTTTTTGTTGAAGGATCAGACAAAGAGGTATCCGATAAGATTTACAGTCTGGCAAAAATGATGTCACAACATATATATTATGCTGATAGTGAATTGCGCAAGAAGCTGCATATTGCCGCAGTTTTTGCGTGCAATTTTACTAATTATATGTATTCAATAGCCAATGACTTACTAAAAAAAGACAACATCCCATTTTCCGTATTAATTCCATTAATTAAGGAAACCACAAGAAAAGCCACAGTAACAACGCCCGACAATGCACAGACAGGACCGGCTTACCGTGGAGATACAGACATTGTTGCAAATCACCTGTCAATACTTGACGGAGAAGAAAAAGACATTTACGAATTATTATCAAATGCTATATTAAAACGATATAACAAATGAGCGGGATATCATACGACTTATCAAAAATAAAAGCCTTTGCTTTCGACGTTGACGGAGTGCTTTCCACTTCCACAATTCCTTTACATCCAAGCGGAGAGCCTATGAGAATGATTAACATAAAAGACGGTTATGCCATCCAATATGCAGTAAAATCCGGTTATCCGTTAGCAATAATAACGGGGGGAAAGACTGATGCAGTCAGAAAGCGTTTCACAAGCCTTGGCGTTTCTGACATATTTTTAGGAGCAGACATAAAACTGCCTATATATGAAAAATGGCTGGAAAAACACAACCTTACGGACGAGGAAGTGATGTTTATGGGAGATGACATACCGGATATGGAAATAATGCTTCGTGCCGGGCTGCCAGTCGCTCCAGCGGATGCAGCCAACGATGTACTTACAATCGCAAAATATATTTCTCCATATAAAGGCGGCGAAGGATGCGGACGTGAAATAATCGAAACGGTAATGAAAGCGCAAGGCAAGTGGATTGCCGATAAAAAGGCATTTGGATGGTAAACACAACATATGAAAAAGATGCTTGACAATTTAAATAATTACGAAATAATATTGGCCAGCGGCTCTCCACGCCGTCGCGAATTGCTTGAAGGTCTTGGACTTGACTTCAAGGTGGAATGCCTTTCAGGCATTGACGAGTCATATCCATCCGACCTGCCTGCAGAAGAAACAGCCTTGTTCATTGCCCGCAAAAAAGCCGACGCCTATAAAAGCCTTATCAAGCCGGGACAACTCATAATAACTGCCGACACTGTAGTTGTCTGCGACAACCGTGTGTTAGGAAAGCCTCACGACAAGGATGATGCCATAAGGATGCTGGAGGCACTGTCGAGAAAGACGCACAACGTAATCACAGGAGTGGCAATAACCGCTTTCGACAAGCAAAGCTCCTTTGCGGTGAGCACCGATGTAAGATTCGCGCAACTGTCGAATAAGGAAATATCATATTATGTAGACAAATACAAGCCATTCGACAAGGCTGGTGCTTACGGAATACAGGAATGGATTGGCTATGTCGGTGTGGAATATATTGCGGGAAGCTATTACAACGTAATGGGTCTGCCCATACAACGCCTGTATCAAGAACTGAAAAAATTCTAAACACCCACAATGATAAAGATAATGTCGTTATTAGATTTTTTCTATTGATGACAAAATATTTCTAATCCATTGAAGTTTACATTAATTTTAAGTATTTTTGCAATTCAATAGATATAGCTCATGCTAACAAATATTAGATAACAAAGAGCGTTATGCTTATATTGCAAATAAAACTTGAAGAATTTTCAAATAAGCAAGGGTTGTGCTTGCTCTAAAAGGAAAGGACTATTTTTATAACTAAATAATACTGTATGAAACATTTATTACTTACATTAATTGTTATAATTGGAAGTTATCCCTATTCTAATGCTCAAATTAGTATTAGAACAGAAGCTAATGCAACTAAAATAAAACAAGTCGAAAAATATGATAGTTTGTCTAATTTCGATTTGAATTATGACATCATAGCAAATGAATATCAAACAGAAGAAATTGCTTTAACCAACATCAACGGACAATTCAAACAATTCATAGGGCAAAGTATCTATATTCTACCTTTTACTCAAAAAGAACTTAGTTTCAAGAAAAAATGGGGAAGTAGCGATACAAAGAATGACAAACTTAGAGGAAAGTACTATACCATTGATGGGTTTGAATTCAATTTAGACGAAAATTATACAGGAATGTATAAACTAAATAAAGTTATATTCAAATTGAGAAATGAAGATGGGAAAAAGAGCAAATGGGAGGTAGCATACTATTCATTAGACGATGCTTTACTGGTTGGATATTATGAAAAACTGAAACAAAAATATGTAGGAAATTCATTTATATACACAGGAAGGGCAACAGGAAAAGGCAGTCAATTTATTGTAGAACCAAAACTCGATCATTCTGCTATTGATACAAAAACAAAACAAATAATTAATTTGCAAGATAAAAGCGAATGGTTATGTGCAGATATACAACTCGTAGATGATGAAATAACAATGCAACTGTATGCTATTCTTACAAATTCAGATGGAAATGAAATAAAGGCTCGCATAGAAAACAGATTTTTAACTAACGGGGAAACAAATGCAGCTTTTTTCTCTTGTTTTATGGAGAAAAATAAGTTCTTAAAATGGAAAGACTCTATAGTCGAAAAATATGGCTTAGAGTATGGATTACTTATTATAAAGAAAAAAGTTAAGATTGGCATGTCTGATGAAATGTGCTTAGAATCTTGGGGAAAACCAAATTCCAAAAATAGAACAATTCTAGATGGAAAAGAAACTGAACAATGGATATATTCGAACTCATATCTCTACTTTGACAATGGAGTTTTAACTGCCATTCAAAATTAATTTATTTTCATGTAAGTTCACAATTGCCAATATTGGCAATAAGTTGCTATCTATTTAAAGATACAGAAGAGAAAAGTAAAATAATGCGATGTAGGACAAAGTTCTGTTTTATAAGATATTCGTTATAGAATAATAAAAGAAATATTTAAAAACAGAGCAACTTTAATTTCAATACAAAGCGCTCAAATAGCAGCTAATAATTTTAGATACGAACAATCTTGTTTACGTACTACCGGGATAATTATTATGTGATGGTTACGGAGGCGGTGTAGCTGGAATCGGGATAGATTGGAGCGAGAAACAATGTTCCTGATTCGAGCCTGCCGTTTCTGATTACCGGCTTTTTGACGGAATCCACATACTTCGTCAGGCTTTCCGCGTCACGATGCCAAAGCACCGACATCTCCCCTATCCTCCCTTTTTCCAAAAACTTCTCCCCTATCCTATTGGCAATAAGCCCCATAGTCATCCTGAGATTCAACTCCACGCAAGGCATTACGCACAAATTTCCAGCCTCCCGATAGACAAGCATATCCACTCCCATATAACCAACGTAGGATTGAGCAACCAACTTGCCCAAGGCTTCGGCGACCGCCGATTTCAACAGCGACAAGCAATCTTCCTTTATGTATTTCTGCAAATGATTTTCCAGCAATGAGGTGGATGCAACCATTGCCTTTTCGTAAGAAAATCTTGAATTATTGAAAAACACCGACGGTCCTACATACCTGATAGAACAGCCGTCGGAATAAAATTCCAAAGCAAAATCCTGAACCTTATCCAAATATTTCTCGCAAACCACAGAACCCTGCTTTGATATGATGCTTCTTATCCAATTCTCATACACCCGGTAGTTTTCCTTATCCACACGGAAAACCCCTTTCCCGCTTCCCGACCAAGGGGCTTTCACCATGCATACCCCGAACCACTCAATTGTGGCTAATACTTCTTGCAAGCTACAGCACAATACCGGCGATTCAAACTCTCCGATTCCAGAATAATTGTTTTTCAAATAATTAGCGATTGCAACGGTAATCCTCCTGTGCGACAGTTCCCTTATCTTCTGTATGGCGGATTTTTCTAAAACAGCATCAGGAAACAATCTTCCAAGCTCTGATGCAATCGCCGGACTCCATCCCCATGGAGAAATACTTTCTATGCCACAAGAGCCGTCATAGATATCCGCTTTCAGGGATTCAGGGAAAAGCATCTTAACAGAATTCAGGAAACGAATGCCGGCTTCGTCATGTGGGGCATAAACAAGCCCCTCGTCGCCCAACCAGATTTGTATCAGCTGCAAATCGCGCCTTATCCGACGTGCCATTGCCGGAGGCGTGAAATTAGGCTCGCCGCAAGCCAAAGCCAAATCATTCTCAGGATTGAAAACAAACAGTTTTGCCATTCCAGACTGCTAATCCATTCTTTCCTTGTAGTCCAGATATGTAAATTCCCGGAGTATTTCCACACTTCCGTCCGAATGCTGCAACACCATCGAAGGATGCTGTATTCCGTTGAACATATTGGTCTTGACGGTCGTATAATGGTTCATATCCTCAAAAACGAGCTTGTCGCCGGGCTTTAATTCCTTTTCAAAACTCCAATCCCCTATGAAATCACCGCTAAGGCAAGAATTTCCACCAATGCGATAGGTCGGCTTAGACAAATCTACTTCAGGCAAGGCTGATGTGATTTTGGGCTGATATGGCATTTCCAGACAATCCGGCATATGGCATGCAAAAGAAGCGTCGATTATCGCAGTCTTTATATTATGATTCTCCACAACATCAAGCACAGTCGCCACAAGGTCTCCGGTTCTCCATGTAAATGCGCTCCCCGGTTCAAGAATCAATTGAAGGTTAGGGTATTTAGCGTTAAAATCCTTGAGTAAAGATATAAGGTGCTCAACATCGTACCCCTCACGTGTCATCAGATGCCCGCCACCCATATTCAGCCACTTGACATTCAGAAGAAACCGGCCGAATTTATCATCTACAGCCGTCAATATTTTTTCCAAATCATAAGAGTCGGACTCGCACAAAGCATGAAAATGCAAACCTTCTACGCCTTCCGGCAAGCCTTGCGACAGTTCATCAACAGTTACACCGAAACGCGAACCTGGCATACATGGATTATATATATCAGTCTCAATGACAGAGCATTCAGGATTAATTCTTATACCACAGCTGACAGATTTACCGCCTGATTTGCAATTGAATTCGTCAACCAAAGGTTTATATTTCAGGAATTGAGAAACCGAATTGAATGTGATATGCGAGCAGCCCTCTATAAATTTACGAATAGTATCGTCTGTATAGACCGGACAATAAGCGTGTACGTCACCGCCCAATTCTTCAAGTGAAAGCTGCATTTCATTCAGGGAACTTGCCGTTGACGACTTGCAATATTCGGAAATTATACGAAACGTTTTCCATAAAGCGTTAGCCTTGAACGCCATTATGATTTTCACATTCGCCTGCTCTTCCACACGTTTGATTAACGACAAATTCTTACGCAATTTGTCTTCATACACAATATAATACGGTGTTTTTATATCCATTATGCTATGATAAAATTGAAAGTTGTGCAAATTTAGTAAGTAATACTTTTGTTCCAACATTGTCGAACCGTATTGTCACCTTTGTATCGATACCCGCTCCATCAATTTTCAATATTTCTCCATTACCAAATCTGGAATGCCCGACACGCATTCCTACATGTAAAGCTCCCGCTTGCAATGAGTTTGAATTATTTGCGGCAATATCTGCCCCATCTTTAACCGTCGCCAACGGTTTCATTGTTGATTGCCGGAATATGCTCTCCATCCGGTTGGCAGGTTTTTCCAACCGTCTGTATCCGCCATATTTCCTGTCAATATCCCTTTTATAAGAACCTGATATTTTAATAAACGCAGGGTCTATGTCGTTTAGAAATCTGCTTATTGAACAAGGATGAGTCTGACCGTTACGATAACGCGATGTAGCGTAAGTCATTACACAATGCTCCTTAGCTCTCGTTATCGCTACATAAAGCAACCGTCGTTCCTCTTCCAGTTCCTGTATGCTGTCTGTACTTCTGAGCGAAGGGAATAGCTCGTCCTCCACACCGACAATAAACACGTTCTTGAATTCCAGCCCTTTTGCGGCATGCACAGTCATCAGGGTAACTTTCGGAATATCATCGTCATCATTGTCCTGATCAGTAGCCAACGATGCGACAGAAAGGAAATCGGACATTGATGTGCGAGTGTCGCCTGCCTCCTCATTATCTTTGACAAACTGCTGCACAGCGTTAAGCAATTCATTCAAATTCTCTATACGGCTGATATTTTCAGGCGTAGAATCCGAATATAAAGATGTTACTAATTCCGATTTAGAAAAAATATGTTCTGCGAGAGCCGTAGCGTCTGACTCTGTTCCAAAGTCAATGCACTCCTTTACCAGCATCCTGAATGAATCAAGTTTTTTAACCGTACCGGAATTGAATTTAGCATCATATGACTCTAAATCATTCAATACAGTCCAGATGCTTACATTCCCTTTTGCCGCAGCCATCCGTAATTTGGCAATAGTCCTGTCGCCTATTCCTCTTGCAGGATAATTGATAATACGGCACAAGGCTTCGTCATCATCTGGATTGACAGTCATACGGAAATAGCAGATTGCATCCTTTACTTCCTTCCGTTGGTAAAAAGAAAGACCGCCATAAATACGATACGGAATATTACGCTTACGGAGGTTTTCCTCGAATACGCGCGATTGGGCATTTGTCCGGTAAAGTATAGCGAAATCACCATAGCTGCAACTTTGCAACATCTTCATTTCAACGATTTTATTCGCCACAATATAGCTTTCCTCAAAATCGGAATATGCTTCTATCACCGGTATCTTCTCCCCTTTTGGATTTTCGGAAAATATATGTTTAGGTATCTGCTGGGTGTTTTTTTCAATCAGGCTATTGGCAGCATTCAATATCGTTTGTGTCGACCTGTAGTTTTGTTCCAATTTGAATATTTTCAATGCCGGATATTGCCGGTTGAGCCGCAAGATGTTTTGAATGTTAGCTCCTCTGAATGAATAAATGCTTTGTGCATCGTCACCAACAACACATAACCGCATACGGGAGGCAGATAGTTGCCGTATTATGGCATGTTGGGCAAAATTAGTATCCTGATATTCGTCGACAAGTATATACTCGAAAAAATCCTGATATTTCCGCAGGATATCCTCATTGTCTCTAAATAAATAATTGGTATAATACAGGATGTCATCAAAGTCCATTGCATTCGACCTCTTGCAACGCTTGCTGTATTCAGAATAAATTTCAGCCACCCGTGGACGTTCCTTGTAAATGTCACGCTTCACCAGACTTTCGTCATTAGCATAATCAATTGGCGACAACAACGAGTTTTTAGCAGAAGAAATGGCAGAGGCAATAGCATTTACCGGATATTTTTTATCATCAAGCTCCCACTCTTTTATAATTGTCTTAAGCAATGATTTAGTATCGGAGGTATCATATATAGTCAAATCCGGACGGAATCCTATACTTTCCGTATTAAACCGCAATATTTTCAAGAACATGGAATGAAACGTACCCATCCATAATTTAGAAGCTTCCTCCACTCCGAATAACGAAGCGATACGCTCGCGCATTTCTTTTGCTGCTTTGTTTGTAAATGTAAGGGCAAGAATACGGCGCGGATCATAACCGTGATTGACAAGATACATAATCTTGTTTGTAAGGACACGCGTTTTACCGGAGCCGGCACCGGCGATAACAAGAGACGGTCCACCATCATACACCACAGCATCGTATTGCTGTTTGTTTAGTTGTTGCAAATAATCTTCCACAACTTCTTTCATTTAATTCAGACAAGTGCCGGGACAAGATACTTCACAAGCAAATATCCGCCAATCACAAGCCATAAATATAATAACAGAGCCAATACGAACGGCTTGGCTCCAGCCTTCTTAAACTTATCGATACTTGTATCGGTACCTAAAGCTGTCATCGCCATCGTAAGCATAAACGTATCGACATATTCTATCGTCCCATTTAAAGGTATGTCTTTTACGCTGTCGACTCCGAATACATATTGTAAAAGAGAATTAATACAAATGACACCAATAAATGCAAAGGCAAACCAAGGAACCGTTATTTTTCCTTTCCCGCCTTTCCCGTTTTTACGCCCCGACAAAGCCAACCCCATAACAACCAGAACAGGAGCCAACATCATCACACGTATCATCTTCGTTATCGTGGCAGTACCTGCAATTCCGAGCGAATCGGTAGGGTCCATAGCGTTACCGGCTCCTGCCACATGCGCCACTTCATGCAATGTGCCTCCCGTATATACAGCAACCTCCATATTGCTCAAACCATCAAGCAATCCGGAACGATACATAACAGGATAAAGAAACATTGAAATTGTACCGAATATAACAACGGTAGAAACTGCTATTGCGGTCTTATGGCTTTCACATCTTACCACAGGCTCTGCGCCCAATACGGCAGCCGCTCCACAAATAGAACTGCCGGTAGCAGTCATCAACGCTGTGTCTTTATCCATTTTAAGCAACTTGCCAAACCATATTCCGAGAAATATCGTACCGGTTACAACTATCGAATCTATTACAACAGCCGGCAACCCCACTTCCACAACTTGAGTCAATGTCAGACGGAAACCATATAATACAATTCCGGCACGAAGAATCTGTTTGGTACAAAATTTAATTCCCGGAACCCATGTTTCAGGAAGCTTATTCCTCAAGCTATTGGCATAAAGCATCCCAAGTATTATACCGACAATCAGCGGACTAAACGACAATTTCTTCACAAACGGAATTTCAGCAATATAAAAAGCAGCAAACGAAAACAGGGCTATCAACAAAATTCCATGCAGCGTATTGCCACGAGTTCCTTTTTCAAACATATATATCAATTAATTTCAGGTTGCAAAGTTACAATAATATAGACACCCAACCAACTATAATACATCATTCATAACACCGGCAGATAAATGTAAAAAAACATAAAATTCCGAAATCACATTAATACCGAACAAGATAAAAAACTATCTTTGCAAAAAAATTAACAGGCACTATGTGTCTTCACTTATTTATTGTTGTTTTAAAATTAAAATTTAATAAGCATGAAAGCTAAACCTGATTTAAGTTTTTGGAAACTATGGAATCTTAGCTTCGGATTTTTTGGTGTGCAAATAGCATACGCTTTACAAAGTGCAAACATCAGCCGTATATTTTCGACACTCGGAGCTGATCCGCACGACCTTAGTTACTTTTGGATACTTCCACCTCTGATGGGAATAATTGTACAACCAATAGTCGGAGTCGCAAGTGACAAGACATGGTGCCGCTTCGGACGGCGCATACCCTACTTGTTCATTGGAGCATTGGTGGCAATAATAGTAATGTGCATGTTGCCTAATGCCGGAAGTTTCGGAATGAGCATAGGTGCTGCCATGATTTTCGGATTGATTGCTTTGATGTTCCTCGACACATCAATTAATATGGCTATGCAGCCTTTCAAGATGCTTGTAGGCGATATGGTCAATGAAAAGCAAAAAGGATTGGCTTATTCCATCCAGAGTTTTCTATGCAACGCCGGAAGCCTTGTAGGATACGTGTTCCCGTTTGTGCTTGCTTGGATTGGGATAAAAAACACAGCCCCGGAAGGAGTAATACCCGACTCTGTGATATTTTCATTCTACATAGGCGCGGCTATCTTGATTCTATGTGTGATTTACACAAGCGTAAAAGTCAAGGAATGGCCACCGAAAGAATATGCGGAATACCACGGCATAACTGTCGAGGAAAACAAAGAGAAAACCAATGTGTTCAAGCTGCTTGTCAAAGCTCCGTCAGCGTTTTGGACTGTAGGGCTGGTGCAATTCTTCTGCTGGTCGGCATTTATGTTCATGTGGACATATACCAACGGCTCGATAGCTTCGAACGTTTTCCATGCGCCGGAAATTGAGAGTATGGGTAGGATTGTGCTCGACACTAAATCAACAGAATATCAAAATGCCGCCAACTGGGTCGGTGTTGTTTTTGCCGTTCAGGCGATAGGCTCCGTGCTGTGGGCAATGGCTATCCCTTTTTTCAAGAACCGCAAACTTGCATACATCGTAAGTCTGATATTAGGCGGAATAGGCTTCATTTCCATTTATTTTGTCCACGACCCTTACACGCTGTTCGTATCTTTCTTGTTGATTGGTTGCGCATGGGCGGCAATGCTCGCGCTTCCGTTCACCATACTTACAAACGCATTGTCAGGCGGACACATGGGGACATATCTCGGGCTGTTCAATGGGACAATATGTGTCCCGCAAATAGTTGCGGCAGCATTGGGTGGTACTATTTTATCGTTATTTACAACGGAAGGGAAAATAGCGCCAGAAGTCAATATGCTTGTAATTGCCGGAATCCTCTTGATTATAGGTGCAGGGTGCGTACTAATAATAAAAGAAAAAAATAAATAATCATATTCTGCCGGTTGCCTTTTTGTTGATGCAACCGGCGTTTCTCATATCATTAGGATTTTCAAAAAAATAATTATACCTTTGCAGTCTGATTTTAGTGTTATTATTTGAGATAATTATATGTCTGATAATATAATAAAGCCCGACATACTATTTGAAACGAGTTGGGAGGTTTGTAATAAAGTAGGCGGAATCTATACTGTCCTTTCATCAAAAGCCAAAGTCCTTGGCAAACAATTAGGGGACAAACTCATTTTCATAGGTCCGGATGTCTGGGATAAGGAAAATCCGTCTCCATTCTTCAAAGAATCCAATTCCATATTGAAAGAATGGATGGACACAAAAAAACTTCCTAACAATATCAAAGTACGTGTAGGTCGGTGGAATATACCCGGAAATCCTATTGCAATTCTTGTAAAATTCGAGTCAATCTATTCTATTAAAAATGCCGTATACACAGAAATGTGGGAAAATTTCAAAGTAGATTCCCTACATGCTTACGGCGACTATGACGAAGGCTGTGCTTTTGGAATTGCAGCGGCTATGGTAATCGACAGTTGCGCTGCATATCTGGCAAAACGGAATGATAAGATTGTGGCTCATTTCGACGAATGGACCACCGGTATGGGACTATTATACTTGAAACTACATTCTCCCAAGATAGCGACAGTGTTCACGACCCATGCAACCAGCATAGGCCGAAGTATTTGTGGAAACAACAAACCACTTTACGATTATTTCAAAGGGTATAATGGCGACCAAATGGCGGCAGAACTCAATATGCAATCAAAGCATTCATTGGAAAAAGCCGCCGCGCATAATGCGGATTGTTTCACCACTGTAAGTGAAATAACAGCAAGGGAATGCGAACAACTGTTGGAAAAACGTCCGGATATAGTAACTCCGAACGGATTTGAGCTGGCATTTGTCCCTAAAGCGAAAAATTTTGACATCGCAAGAAAAAATGCGCGGAGTACGCTCCTGAACGTAGCTTCATCGTTAATCGGGAAAAGATTTTCTGACGACACATTCATGTTTCTCACTTCCGGACGCAATGAGTTCCGCAACAAGGGGCTGGATATGTATTTGGATGCTGTGAACCACCTTCGCAACGGTAATCCCGGAAAAATAGAAAAAGAGACAATCGCATTCGTAATGGTTCCTGCATGGTCGGCAGGTCCACGAAAAGATTTACAAAACATAATAGAAAACAAAAATCAAAAAACAGTCATTCCGCCGCTTGAAGATCCTGTCATAACCCATACGTTGCATAACTATTCCCAAGATACAATCTACAACAGAATACAATATCTTGGCATGCATAATGCAAGCTATGACAAAGTGAACATCATCTATGTACCATGCTATCTAAACGGTGATGACGGTATCTTCAACAAGACCTACTATGAATTGCTTATCGGAATGGATGCCACTGTATTTGCGTCCTATTACGAACCTTGGGGGTATACACCACACGAAGGAATCGCATTCGGAGTGCCTACAATAACAACCAATCTTTCCGGATTCGGACAATGGGTACTCGAGTCGTTCGGCAACGATATTGAAACAACAGGAGTGAAAGTGATAAAACGCACAGACTCCAATTATTATAGCGCAGTGATGGATATTTCCACCATAATTTATGAGCTAATGCAGCTAAAACCGGCAAAGCTGAAACAAATCAGCAAAGCGGCAATCAGCACATCAAAAAAAGCCGATTGGAATGTGTTCATAAATTATTATGAGAAAGCGTATACAATTGCAATTAATAACAAAATTAAAAATTAGAATAACAACAGGCTCACGCCATTTTTAATAACAAAATTATGAAAATACAAGTAAGTAGCACTAATGCCCCAGTATGGAGAGATCTTACAATCCATACCGAATTGCCTGCTAAATTAAAGTGTCTCGACGAATTGTCGCACAACGTTTGGTGGTCATGGAACAGCGAAGCTAAAACTTTATTCCACGACCTTGATCCCGAATTGTGGCGGTCGACTGGAGAAAACCCTGTATTATTGCTGCAAAAATTAAGTTTTGAACGTTGCAAAGAAATAATGAACGACGATTCTATGGTAAATAGAATCAAGTACGTTTACAAGACGTTCAAAGATTATATGAAAAAGCCTCTGCGCAAAGACCTCCCGTCCATTTCTTATTTCAGTATGGAATACGGACTGTGCAACGCTTTGAAGATTTATTCCGGAGGTCTTGGCATTCTCGCCGGAGACTATATAAAGGAAGCATCTGACTCTTGCGTAAATATGACTGCTGTCGGATTCCTTTATCGCTATGGATATTTCAACCAATCCCTATCGATGGATGGACAGCAGATTGCTGAATATGTGCCGCAAAATTTCAACCAAATACCTGTAGAGCCTGTACTTGACTCAAACGGGCAACCTATGGTGCTTGCCGTTCCATATCCGGGAAGGAACATTTATTGCAATGTCTGGCAAGTGAATGTAGGACGCATAAAGCTTTATTTGCTTGATACAGACAACAGCCTTAACTCCGAATTCGACAAACCTATCACCCACCAGCTCTATGGAGGCGATTGGGAAAACCGTATTAAGCAGGAATACCTTCTTGGTATCGGTGGTATCATTATGCTCCGCGCATTAGGCATCAACACAGAACTGTACCACTGCAACGAAGGACATGCCGCCCTGCTCAACCTCCAACGACTTGTGGAATATGTACAAAACGAGCATCTTAGCTTTGAGGTAGCTTTGGAAATGGTAAAAGCATCAAGCCTTTATACGGTACATACTCCCGTTCCGGCAGGTCACGACTATTTCGAAGAAAGTCTGTTTGGTAAATATATGGGTGAATTCCCGGCCAAATTAGGAATTTCTTGGTCCGACTTGATGAACATGGGACGTGAAAACCCAGACACAAACGAAAGATTCTCCATGAGTGTATTTGCACTTAATACTTGTCAAGAATCTAACGGCGTAAGCTGGCTGCATGGAGAAGTTTCCAAGAAAATGTTCCAAGGCGTATGGAAAGGCTACGCTCCTGAAGAATCACACGTGTCATACGTTACAAACGGTGTACATATGCCTACATGGGCCGCTTCTGAATGGAAGGAATTCTATGAAAAGACATTCGGATTGGAATATATGGACCATCAGTCCGATTTGAAAACTTGGGCTCCAATCCTTAAGGCCAAGGAAGAAGATATTTGGAATATCCGGATGGCTCTTAAAATGAAATTCATCAACTATGTGAAACGCACGTTTAAAGAAACATGGTTGAAAAATCAAGGAGACCCGTCGAAAATTATGTCGATAATCGACAGCATCAATCCTAACGCTTTGATTATCGGATTCGCCCGTCGTTTCGCGACATATAAGCGCGCCCATCTGTTGTTTACAGATCTTGACCGTCTTGCAAAAATAGTGAACAATGAAAATTTCCCTGTTCAATTTGTTTTTGCGGGCAAGGCACACCCTGCCGACGGAGCCGGTCAAGGATTGATAAAGCGCATAATTGAAATTTCACGTATGCCGCAATTCCTTGGTAAAATAATCTTCTTGGAAAACTATGACATGACTCTGGCGAAACGTCTTGTGTCAGGAGTCGATGTCTGGTTGAACACTCCAACACGCCCGCTTGAAGCATCAGGTACATCGGGTGAGAAGGCCGAAATGAATGGAGTGCTTAACTTCTCTGTCCTTGACGGATGGTGGTATGAAGGCTATCGTGAAGGTGCCGGTTGGGCTTTGACTGATAAACAGACATTTGCCGATAACGGACAACAGGATAAACTTGATGCGGCAACAATCTATTCTATGCTTGAAAACGAGATAATTCCTTTGTACTTTGCTAAAAATTCAAAAGGATATTCTCCGGAATGGATTCAATACATAAAAAATTCAATAGCATATATAGCCCCTAAATTCACTATGCAGAGAATGATAAACGATTATCTCGACAGATTCTATGTAAAGGAGAGCAAATATGCTAAAGAATTAAAGAAGAACGATTACGCAAAAGCCAAAGAGCTTGTGGCTTGGAAAGAAAATGTAATCGCCCATTGGGATGGCATTAAAGTGCTTGAAACTGATATTCCAAGTGAATTAATCAATAGTTCTACTTTTGGGAAAGAATATACGATAACCACCAAAATCGACACTAACGGTTTAGCAGACAGTATCGGTGTGGAACTGGTTATTTATTCAATCGAAAAAGGAGAGCAAAAATATCATTCCCGCATAGAATTCAAAGAATCTGCACGTGAAGGCAACATTGTGACATACCAATTAAAGGATTTCATCACTTCTTCTGGTTTGTTCCACTATGGATTCCGTATCTTCCCGAAGAACGAAAATCTTGCACATCGTCAGAGCTTTGCATATATGAAATGGTTTTAAATAATAAATTTCATAATACAAAAAAACGGATGCCTTAACAGGGACATCCGTTTTTTTGTATATTTATGCTAGATAAAAATTAATTCCGTTTACAATATCTGTCATTCACTATACTCCAATCAACGACATCCCATAAACGGTGAAGATATTCCGCACGACGGTTCTGATAATCCAAATAATAAGCATGTTCCCATACATCAAAACAAAGTAAAGGCGTAAGCCCTTCAACCGTGAGCGGTGTTTCGGCATTCTTTCCTTGCGTTATCAATAGTTTACCACTGTAATCAACAGAAAGCCAGACCCATCCGGAGCCGAACAAAGAGACGCCTGCCGCTTCAAATTTTTCTTTGAACGCTTCGAAAGAACCGAATTGACTGTTTATAGCTTCTGCCAACACCCCAAATGGTTCTGATGAAGCATTTGGAGACAAAGCAAAGAAATAAAACAAATGATTCCATGCTTGCGCAGCATTGTTAAACAATGCGCCATCCGATTTCCGTATGATTTCTTCCAACGGCATATCGGCATATTCCGTCCCTTCTATGAGTTTATTCAAATTCTCAATATAAGTGCGTTCGTGCTTCCCATAATGAAAATCTAACGTCTTCTCACTTAAAACTCTTGCTAACGCATCCTGTGCATACGGCAATATTGGCAATTCATATTTCATAACTATAAATTTTTATATAGAAGAAACACGCTACATTCCCCTATTGTTCACAGTCCGCGTCAAATGGCTGCTTTTCTATATAATATGATACCTATTATCAAGTAGATAAAATTAGGAATCCACATAGCCACTCTCGGCGAGGTATAGCCGGATATTGCAAACGTGGAAGTAACCGTCATAAACAATATGTACGAAAAGCTAAGTACCAATCCTACACCGATATTGATTCCCATTCCACCTTTCACTTTTCGTGAAGACAACGACATACCAATAATGGTAAGAATAAAAGCTGCAGCTGTCATGGCAAATCGCCGTTCATATTCTATTTCAAAACTCTTGATATTGGCTACTCCCCTCGCCTTTTGCCGTTCGATATATTCTTTCAAATCTTTTGTTGTCATTTTCTCATGGTCATTTTCAGCAATAAGGAAATCACGAGGTTCGATAGGGATAATCGTGTCCAAGCGTGTCCCCTTTGATATTTCTTCCCGCATACCGTTAAAGTCACGTATCATATAATTTTTCACCGTCCAGCGATAGAGCGTATCATAAACTGCTGTGGATGCTGTCATTCTTGACTTTAAGACTTTCCCATCATATTTTTCCAATAAGAAATTATATGCCGATTTCATACGGTTGTCAAAGCGCGACATATAAGCTATTTCTCCCGGAGCGACTTGTAACTGTATATTCACTCCATAATCCACTCCTTTATCCTTGATATATTTATTCTGATATTCAATACGCTTTACATTGGCAGGAGGGATAACCACCGAATCAAGCGTAAACGTAAATGCGGCAATGATAGCAGCGGATACCATATACGGCACCAATAGACGCTTGAAACTCACACCGCTTGACAAAATGGCTATTATCTCCGAGTTGTCCGCCATTTTTGATGTGAAGAAAATCACGGCAATGAAAGTAAATAATGGACTGAACTGATTTGCCATATAAGGCAAGAAATTCACATAATAATCAAATATTGTAGCTTTCAACGGAGCTTTCAATAGCTGATCCATCTTTTCATTGACATCGAACATCACTATTATGGCCAATATCAATAAGATAGCAAAAATATAAGTTCCAAGAAACTTTTTGATAATATATAAATCAAGTGTCTTAAGTTTCAGTCTCATTTTCTGACAAGTATCATAACCGTTGCATCACTCTGATTACCATCTCGTTTTTCCATCGCTTAAAATCACCGCTGATTATATGGCGGCGGGCTTCTCCGACAAGCCACAAATAAAAAGCTAAATTATGTATCGATGCAATTTGCATTGCCAATATTTCCTGACTTACAAACAAATGCCGTAGATATGCCCTCGAATAAAGACGGTCGACCTCGGCAGCACCATCAGCCTCAATCGGCTCAAAATCATCCGCCCATTTCTTATTGCGCATATTCATTATGCCGTTTTTCGTGAACAACATGCCATTCCGCCCATTTCTTGTAGGCATTACACAATCCATCATATCCACGCCCCGATCTATTGCTTCAAGTATGTTGGCGGGCGTTCCTACGCCCATCAAGTACCGTGGCTTATCCTGCGGCAATATTTCATTCACGACATTTATCATTTCATACATTTTTTCCGTAGGCTCACCCACAGCAAGACCACCGATTGCATTGCCATCCGCCCCAAGGTCGGTCACGAATTTTGCCGATTCGGTACGTAAATCCTTATAAACACAACCTTGTACTATCGGGAAAAATGTCTGGTCATATCCATATTTTGCATCCGTTGCATTAAACCTCTCCCAACCTCGTTGCAGCCAACGTAATGTCAGGTCAAGTGACTTTTTGGCATATTGATAATCAGAATCGCCGGGAGGGCATTCATCTAAAGCCATCATGATGTCAGAGCCGATGGAACGTTGTATATCAACTACATTTTCCGGAGTGAACAAATGTTTGGAGCCGTCTATATGCGAACGGAAATATGCTCCTTCCTCCTTTAGCTTGCGGTTTGCCGACAAAGAAAACACTTGAAAGCCTCCACTATCTGTAAGAATAGGCTTTTTCCAGCCATTGAATTTATGCAAGCCGCCTGCTTTTTCAAGAATATCAATTCCGGGACGTAAATAAAGATGATATGTATTACCAAGTATAATCTGGGCATTTACTTCATTCTCCAACTCCTTGATATGTACAGCCTTTACTGAACCCACCGTTCCCACCGGCATAAATATCGGAGTCTCGATTGTCCCATGCCCAGTCGTTATCAGCCCTGCACGGGCATTGGAATTGCTATCTTTTGCCTCTAACTTAAAGTCCATATCGCATTTTAATTCAGCATACAAAGATAAGGCAAGTATTCATTTTTACCAAAATGGCATAGTTATTGCATAATTATAAGTCAGAGTGTTGAAAAACACAATAAAAGATTGTTGGACAAATTAATACTTAAATACTATGAATTTCGATAATTTTACAATTAAATCCCAAGAAGCGATACAACAGGCAGTGAACATTGTCCGCCAGCATAACGGACAATCCATAGAGCCTGTGCATCTGCTCAAGGCCGTCATCGACAAAGGTGAATCGGTTGTAAAATTTATATTCCAGAAACTTGGCGCAAACGAAACCCAAATCAATGCCCAAGTAGAAAAAGGGATTGAATCTCAACCGAAAGTCAGTGGTGGTGAACCGTATTTATCACGAGAGTCGAATGACATACTGCAACAAGCTATAGCACAATCACAAAAACTCGGTGACGAATATGTGACAATAGAGAGTCTGTTTATGGCTATTTTTCTCGTTCAAAGCCAAGCATCAACCATCCTGAAAGATGCTGGGATTACAGAAAAAGAACTTGAAGCGGCCATACTTGAATTAAGGAAAGGCAACAAGGCAACAAACCAAAGCGCGGAAGATTCTTATAACGCGTTGAGCAAATATGCCATCAACCTGAACGAGCGGGCACGCAGTGGCAAACTCGATCCGGTAATCGGCCGTGACGATGAAATCCGCCGTGTGCTTCAGATATTAAGCCGCCGCACAAAGAACAACCCTATTCTCGTTGGAGAGCCGGGTGTAGGTAAAACAGCAATCGCAGAAGGCTTGGCACAAAGAATTGTCCGAGGGGATGTTCCGGAAAATCTGAAATCAAAACAGATTTTCTCGCTCGATATGGGAGCATTGGTTGCCGGAGCCAAGTATAAAGGTGAGTTCGAAGAAAGGTTGAAAGCCATAGTCAATGAAGTAACAAAAAGCAACGGTGAAATAATCCTGTTCATTGATGAGATACATACTCTTGTCGGAGCCGGCAAAGGTGAAGGAGCAATGGATGCAGCCAACATTCTGAAACCGGCATTGGCACGTGGCGACTTACGGAGCATCGGAGCTACGACGCTTGACGAATATCAGAAATATTTTGAGAAAGATAAGGCGCTCGAACGCCGTTTCCAAGTCGTAATGGTAAACGAACCTGACGAGATGAGCAGCATTGCCATTCTGCGAGGCTTGAAAGAGCGTTACGAAAACCACCACAAAGTACGGATTATGGATGAAGCCATCATCGCGGCCGTGCAGCTTTCAGAACGCTACATAACCGACCGTTTCCTTCCTGATAAGGCAATCGACTTGATTGACGAAGCCGCTTCCAAATTGAGGATAGAAATTGATTCCGTACCGCAGGCTTTGGACGAAATCATACGTAAAATTTCCCAACTGGAAATCGAGCGCGAGGCTATAAAGCGTGAGGAAGGAGAATCAGACAAGGTCAAGGCAATTGAAAAAGACTTGTCAGAACTGCGTGAAGAAGAAAAAAACTATATGGCAAAATGGAAAGCCGAGAAAGAGCTTATCAATAAGATTCAACAGAATAAGGTCGACATTGAACAGCTCAAATTCGAGGCAGACCGTGCCGAGCGCGACGGCGATTATGCAAAAGTCGCTGAAATACGTTATTCCAAGATTAAAGGCAAAGAAGACGAAAATGCGCAACTGCACGACAAACTTAAAGTGATGCAGGGCGACAAATCCCTGATAAAGGAGGAAGTCGACGCTGAAGACATTGCTGATGTGGTTTCCCGGTGGACAGGGATACCTGTGTCGAAAATGGTAAAAAGCGAGAAAGAGAAACTGTTGCACCTCGAAGAGGAATTGCATAAGCGTGTTGTCGGGCAGGACGAAGCCATCAGCGCAATTGCGGATGCGGTGCGCCGCAGTCGTGCCGGGCTCAACGACCCGCGCCGCCCTATCGGCTCGTTCATATTCTTAGGAACGACAGGTGTCGGAAAGACGGAATTGGCCAAAGCATTGGCCGACTATCTGTTCAACGACGAGAATATGATGACCCGTATAGATATGAGCGAGTATCAGGAGAAATTCTCTGTGTCGAGGCTTATCGGTCCTCCTCCCGGTTATGTGGGATATGAGGAAGGCGGACAGCTCACCGAGGCAGTACGCAGGAAACCGTATTCCGTAGTATTGTTCGACGAGATAGAGAAAGCCCATCCTGATGTGTTCAACATATTGCTGCAAGTTCTCGATGACGGAAGGCTCACCGACAATAAAGGACGCACAGTCAATTTCAAGAACACGATTATAATTATGACCTCTAATATGGGCTCGCAACTCATACGTGAGAACTTTGAGAAGATGACGGATACCAACAAGAGTGAAGTAATCGAAAAGACCAAGAATCAGGTATTGGAGATGCTTAAAGCCAATATCCGTCCTGAGTTCCTGAACCGTATCGACGAGATTATCATGTTCACTCCGCTTAGCAAGAAAGAGATTCAGCAGATTGTAGAATTGCAAATCAACGCTGTCAAACGTACACTTGAGAGAAACGGAATAGGCCTTACGATTACCGAGAAAGCGATAGATTTGCTTGCCGACGAGGGCTATGACCCTGAATTTGGTGCGCGGCCTGTGAAACGAGTCATCCAGCGCGAGATACTCAACCGACTGTCGAAAGACATACTTGCCGGGAATGTCGACAAAGACCGCTCAATCACCATCGACGCATCAGGCGACCAGTTCATCTTCCGCAACTAAGAAGCTCTTGATACAAAAAACGTGTGCAAATGATAAACTTGCACACGTTTTTTATGACCTAATGGTATCAATACGCGAACATCGGATAATCCTTCATTGTGGCATTAACCTTTTCACGCACAGACTTTATTACTGCCTCATTCTCAGGATTGCACAATACGGTGTCTATCATTTCGACAATCTCGCCCATCAATTCTTCTTTTGCACCACGAGTTGTAATAGCCGGAGTTCCAAGACGGATTCCTGAAGTCTGGAACGGCGAGCGGCTGTCGAAAGGCACCATATTCTTATTGGCCGTTATGTCGGCATCAACAAGCGCCTTCTCTGCCACCTTGCCAGTAAGTTCCGGGAAACGTGTGCGCAAATCAACGAGGATGCAATGGTTGTCAGTTCCACCGGACACAATCTTATAACCTTTAACTATCAAAGCGTCGGCCATAGCCTTAGCGTTCTTCTTCACTTGCATCTGGTAATCCTTATATTCAGGCTGCAATGCCTCGCCGAATGCCACAGCCTTAGCAGCTATCACATGCTCAAGCGGACCGCCCTGAACACCGGGGAACACAGCAGAATCAATCAATGCCGACATTTTCTTAATCACGCCTTTAGGTGTAGTCTTACCCCAAGGATTATCGAAATCCTTGCCGATAAGAATCAATCCACCACGAGGGCCGCGCAGCGTCTTATGGGTAGTTGAGGTAACAATATGAGCATATTTCAACGGATTGTCAAGCAATCCGGCGGCAATCAGACCGGCAGGATGAGCCATGTCAATCATAAGGATAGCCCCTATCTCGTCGGCAATCTTGCGCATCCGTGCATAATCCCATTCGCGGGAATAAGCGCTTGCCCCGCCGATAATCAATTTCGGACGCTCACGCAAAGCCACTTCTTCCATCATATCATAGTCCACATAGCCAGTATCTTCTTTCACACCATATTCCAACGCGTGGAACATCAGTCCAGAGAAATTAACTGGTGAACCATGGCTCAAATGCCCGCCATGCGACAAATTCAAGCCTAAGAACTTATCACCCGGTTTCATCACAGCCATAAACACGGCCATATTGGCCTGCGCTCCGGAATGCGGCTGCACATTGGCATATTCCGCGCCGAACAGTTGTTTCACACGCTCTATCGCAAGCGACTCAGCTTCGTCAACGACCTGACAACCGCCATAATAACGGTGTCCGGGATAGCCTTCCGCATATTTATTCGTAAGGCAAGATCCCATCGCTTCCATAACCTCGTCGCTGACAAAATTCTCGGAAGCAATCAGTTCTATACCTTTTTTCTGACGCTGATGCTCACGCTCGATAATGTCGAAAATAGCATTGTCTCTTCTCATACGTTTTCTTTTATAATGTTTTTATTTTTGTTTTTTCTGAACTGACCAGCCGAACTTTCCAATTTCTTCGCCCAACTTGTAATAATGCCCATGCGAATATGCGATAAGCCGTGCCGATTCCAAATCGAAAGCTCCGGTTTCCTTGTTAATCAAGGATTCATCGGCATCCGTACATAGCACATCGGCTACAAACATATCATGTGAACCTAATTTTACGATTTCCTTAACACGGCATTCTATTGACAATGGAGATTCCTCCACACAAGGAGCTGAAACCATATTGCCCGTTACCGGCGTCAAACCTGTCTCAACAAACTTATGATAGTCCTTCCCCGACCTTACCCCGCACCAGTCGACAGCTTTCGCCATAGATTCCGTAGTAAGATTCAACGTAAATTCCATCGTCCGTTTTATCAGCTCATAGCTATGACGTTCAGGACGCACGGATATATAGCACATAGCCGGATTCGTACAAATCGTGCCTGTCCATGCAACTGTTATCAAATTGTAGTCATCAGGACAAGTCCCGCAACCCACCAGTACGGCAGGCAACGGATAAATCATCGTTCCGGGCTTCCAAACCTGCTTCATTTCAAAACTATATCGTTTTTTACGACTGTGCGCTCACAATAATGGCAGCGAAGTGTAACATTGTCCTTATCTTCCACGTGGAAATGTGTCAGCATCGGCTCGTTGTTTGTAATGCACTTAGGATTGTTGCATTTCACAATACCCATTATATCATCAGGCAATGCAACTTTATATTTTTTTACAACCTTATAATCCTTTATGATATTGACATTCACATTGGGAGCTATCAACGCCAAGCGGTTGAGTTTCTCTTCCGGGAAATAAACATCGGCCACTTTCAGAATGCCTTTTTTCCCAAGTTTTTTGCTGTCAAGATTATAACCTATCGTGACACTGCTGCTTATATTCTCAATATCGAGCAGACTTACCACCTTGAACAGGGAATCAGTCGGGATATGGTCTATGACAGTACCATTACACAAAGCAGCTACCGCAAGTTCTTTATTGTTATCCATCGCTATGCCTCCTTATCAATATCTATACCTAAAACCTTACAAATTATGGCCTGACGGGCATACAATCCATTCTGTGCCTGTTGGAAATAATATGCCTTCGGATTATCATCCACATCCTGTGAAATTTCATTCACACGCGGAAGAGGATGCAGTATGCGCACATTGTCCTTACTTCCGTCGAGCATCGAATTATGCAACGTATAAAGATTCTTGACACGTTCATATTCCATCAAATCGGTGAAACGCTCACGCTGTACACGCGTCATATATATTATGTCGCTGTTATTTATGACTTCTTCGGAGAAATCTGTCGTTTCCGTATATTTAATTCCGTGCTGGTCGCAAAAGTCCTTGTATTCCTGTGGCATCTTCAATTCATCGCAAGCCACGAAATTGAACGTAGGATTGAAATAATACATTGCCATAAGCAAAGAATGCACAGTCCGTCCGTATTTCAGGTCACCGACCATAGTTATCGTCAAATCCGTGAGCTTGCCCTGAGTCTTATATATGGAGTATAAATCAAGCATCGTCTGGGAAGGATGTTGGTTCGCTCCGTCTCCGGCATTGATGACGGGCACACGCGAGACCTCAGATGCATAGCGCGCCGCTCCTTCCAAATAATGGCGCATAATTATCAGGTCGACATAATTGCCTACCATTTTTATGGTATCCTTCAATGTCTCACCTTTTGACGAGCTGGTAGTGCTTGCATCGGAGAATCCTATCACACGGCCGCCTAATCTGTTTACTGCCGTTTCAAAACTGAGCCGCGTACGTGTCGACGGCTCAAAAAACAAAGTTGCAACGACTTTTCCTTCAAGCAACCTTCTATTTGGATTTGCCTCGAAATAGCGCATATTGTCGAGCAATTCCAGAATTTCCTCTTTCGAGAAATCGGAGATGGAAACAAGACTTTCGTTTTTCATACTTTTATAACGTAAGATTGATACAAAGGTAAGGATTTGTTATGACACATAAAAGATTTCATCACTTTTCATCCAACAGCATCTTGTTTTTGACGGAAAAACAATCAAAAAATTTGAATTTCCATAAAATTACGCTAAGTTTGCACACGAACAAAACTTTAAGCATTATGAAAAGAGTATTAAGTGTAATCACAATTGCCATTATTGGCCTTGCTGCCGCGACCTCCGCATCAGCTCAATTTAAATTCGGTTTGAAGGCCGGTGTTGCAGTCAACAGTTTAAAATTCAACGAGGACATTATCAAAGCCGACAATCGTGCAGGATTTACCGGTGGTGCTATGATTGAATTCACAGCTCCTGTCTTGGGTATAGGTCTTGACGCATCAGTAATGTATGTGCACCGCACAGCCGACTCTTATTTAAGTGCTGCCGGCTCAGAAACAAGCGCATATAACGAAATCGGGAAAAAACGTGACTATATCGATATCCCGTTAAACTTGAAATGGAAAATCAACATTCCTGCGGTGGGCAAAGTCGTAAAGCCATATATCGCGACAGGTCCCGCATTCGCGTTCCTTGTAAGCAAACAGGACGCAAGCGAATTTTTCAAGAATAAAAAATGCGACATTTCTTGGAACATAGGCGTAGGTCTTGAATTGTTCTCGCATTTGCAAGTCGGGGCAAGTTATGGCATAGGCTTGACAAAGGCATTGGAAACTGTGAAAGTTGTGGACGATATGCCGGCAATCGACGGTAAGAACAAATATTGGACAATAACAGCAGCTTACTTGTTCTAAAGAAATTTTTTAAATACAAATAAATCGGCATTTACAGACTTTCAGCAATGAAAACCACTGTAAATGCCGATTTATTTTGCAGCTGCCGGAAAAATACGTAGCTTTGTGGAAATTTTTCAAACAAAATACATTTCGATGAAGAAGATGCTTACCGGCATAATTGCCGCTTTTATATTATTATCCTCATTTTCCGTATCCGCCCAGATGAGATGGGGCGCCACAGCCGGATTCAACCTTACCGACTTGAATTGGAGCCAGCAAAATCTACGAACAACACCATTTGTTTCCGACAAATCAGCAGGATATTTTGCCGGCATAGCAGGTGAATATGCAATTCCGGGAATAGGATTCTGCATAGACCTCGGACTGCAATATTCACAACGCGGGGCAACAATGAATCTGGGAGATTTCACTGTATGGAATTCTGACGGTTACGGTAACGAACGCTCTTATTTACATTATTTGGACATACCTATTCATTTGAGGTTCAAGTACACCAATCTGAATGGAGTTGAACGGACAATCGCCCCATTGGTATTTGCAGGACCGTCAATATCGGTATTGCTCGCGCACAACGACATAAAAGCATTCGACTATAAATCGGTCGTATTTGGAATAGAAGTGGGCGGAGGCGTGGAATTATTCCGCAACTACCAACTGACAGCAAGCTACATTTGGGATGTGACAGGAGCGATGAGCGCGGTTAAACTTTCCAATTTCAAAGCAAAGAACGGCACACTGAAAATCGGGCTAACCTACCTGTTCTAAGAATCATACATAATTAAATGAAATATGCAGAGGTAATACTTCCGTTGCCGCTTTATTCAACGTTCACCTACAGCATCCCTGAGAGCATTGGAAATGCCGCCCAAATAGGATGCCGGGTGCTTGTACCATTCGGCAAGAAAAAGATTTACACAGGAATTATAACACTCTTGCACAATAACCGTCCGGGTGACTTTGAAGTAAAAGACATCATTTCCGTACTCGACGACTACCCTATCCTGCGTCATCCGCAACTTAAATTTTGGGAATGGATAGCAAATTACTACTTATGTTCAATCGGCGATGTTTATAAAGCAGCTGTACCGGCCGGAATGAAAGTGGAAAGCGAGACATTCGTATCCGCCAATCCCGAATTTGTCGATACCGACAATTCTATGAAAGACCGGGAGAAAATCATTTACAACCTGCTGCTTACAAAAGAGAAACTCACGCCCGCTGAAATATCAAAAGCCACAGGGTTCAAAAATGTAGAATCCACTGTGACTTCTATGATTGAAAAGGAATCATTATACATCACTGAAAAAATAATCGACAACTACCGTCCCAAAACAGAGGTTTTTGTCAGGCTGAACGCAAAGCGTGGCGACAATGAAACTGTAAAGCTGTTTTTCGACAAGGTAAAAACAGCAAAAAAACAAGAAGCAATGTTGCTTGCCTATTTAGAATTGTCGAAATGGCTTGGCAGCGATATGCCATTTGAAGTAAGCAAGCAGCAACTTAAAGACAAATCTGAGGGAACCACCCCTATCCTCAACGCAATGGTTGACAAAGGGATTTTCCTGCTTTATAAAAAAGAAATCAACAGGTTTAAGCTCTCAGATACAATTATCAACGAAGCTCCAAAACGACTTACTGGCGTACAAGAAAAAGCATATCAGGAGATAATCGGACAATTTGCTGACAAAAACATTGTGCTGCTTCACGGTGTAACATCAAGCGGTAAAACAGAAATATACACCCGATTGATACAAGAGACGCTTGACAGCCGACGTCAAGTGCTGTATCTTGTTCCTGAAATAGCATTGACAACGCAACTTACCCAACGGTTGCAAAAAGTGTTCGGTGACCGTCTGCTTATTTATCATTCTAAATTTTCAGACAATGAGCGTGTAGACATTTGGAAAAAGCTCCTGCATACGTCCGATCCATATATAATAATCGGAGTTAGATCTTCAATATTCCTACCGTTCAACAAATTAGGATTGATAATCGTTGACGAGGAACACGAAGCAAGCTACAAACAACAAGACCCTGCTCCACGCTATAATGCCCGCGACGCAGCTTTGGTTCTTGCCTCAATGCACAAGGCAAAGACGCTTCTCGGCTCAGCCACACCGTCCATTTCAACATACTATTATGCCAAAACAGGAAAATATGGGCTCGTGGAACTTATGACTCGCCATGAAGGTATTGAAATGCCGGAAGTCAAAATTATCGATACGACAAAAGCCCGTAAACAGAAGGCTATGCGTGGCGTGTTTTCACAAGAATTGCTTGACCAATGCAACAAAGTAATCGGACGCGGAGAACAAGTAATCTTATTCCAGAACCGCCGCGGATTTTCGCCTATGGTGAGGTGTAAAGAATGCGCTTGGACTCCGAAATGCAGGGATTGCGATGTCACCCTCACATACCACAAACGCCAAAACCAACTTGTCTGCCACTATTGCGGATATACCATACCATTACCCGACATATGCCCTGCTTGCGGGCAGCCTTCGATTGAAGTCATCGGATATGGCACAGAACGTATAGAGGACGAAATCGAAAACTATTTTCCAAACACGAAAATAGCCCGTATGGATCTTGACACAACACGGAGCAAGGCCAGTTATGAGCATATAATAGACGATTTTTCAAATCATAAGACACAAGTGCTTGTAGGCACTCAGATGGTCACTAAAGGTCTGGATTTTGACGGGGTAAGCATTGTCGGCATATTGAACGCCGACAATATGATCAACTTCCCAGATTTCCGCTCACACGAACGTGCATTCAATATGATGGAACAGGTAGCAGGGAGAGCCGGCAGAAAGCACAAACGCGGAACAGTATATATACAGACAAGCGAACCGGCACATCCGATAATAACATACGTAACCAACCACGATTATAAAAAATATTTCGAGGAAGAACTTGAGCAAAGACGCAAATTCAAGTATCCGCCTTTCACCCGCATAATCAATATATACCTAAAGCATAGGAATGACGATTCATTAGTCGAGATTTCCGTCAGGTTCAGCAATATGCTCCGGCAAGTATTCGGCAACAGGGTGCTTGGCCCGGAAGCCCCATCAATAGCAAGGATACAACAGTTCTATATCCGCCAGATTACGCTAAAAATGGAAAATGCCGCGTCGATGCCAAAAGTAAAACAGATATTGAGAAGCATCTACGAACAATCGCTTGACGACCCACGGATGAAACAAGCCGTCATCTATTACGATGTTGACCCGATGTAGGCCTACCATAGGTAATCGTAGCTGTGCCCAATAAAAATTCCCATTTTGCATTGCAGCCGATTTATCGTATCTTTGTGAACGTATATGGGACGGATAATCGCAATAGACTACGGAAGAAAACGCTCCGGCATAGCTGTCACCGACACGTTGCAAATCGTGGCCAATGGGCTTACGAGTGTACCGACACACACACTTTTGAACTTTATTAAGGACTATGTCAGTACGGAAAATGTCGATAGAATAGTCGTCGGATTACCTAAGCAAATGAATAACCAGCCGTCTGAGAATATGAAACGCATACAGCCATTTGTCAACAGGATGCGGAAAGAGATACCGGAAATACCGATAGAGATGTATGATGAACGTTTCACATCCGTGCTTGCGCACCGTGCTATGATCGACGGAGGCATGAAAAAGATGGCCCGCCGGGATAAAGCGATAGTTGATGAAATATCCGCCACAATAATATTGAACGATTATTTAGAAAGTTTACAAGCAAAATTATGATACTTCCAATTTATTTATACGGACAACCCGTATTGCGAAAAGAAGCAGAAGAAGTTGAGCCGGATTATCCTGAGTTAAATCAGCTAATAGCTGATATGTACGAAACGATGCAACAATCTGACGGTGTCGGACTGGCTGCGCCACAGATAGGATTGTCAAAAAGACTGATTGTCATAGATGCCGATGTGCTGAAAGAATCATTCCCTGAATTAGCGGGTGTAAGACTTACACTTATAAATCCGGAATTGGACATCATAGAAGACGGCAAGAAAGTCACGAGAGAGGAAGGCTGTCTCAGTGTTCCCGGCCTAAGCGAACCTGTCGCAAGATTCGAAAAAGTAAAGCTAAACTGGCTTGATGAAAATTTCAACGAGCACGAACAAGTGTTCGAAGGATACCTTGCAAGAATTATTCAGCATGAATATGATCATCTTGACGGAATTCTGTATGTCGATAAAATCTCGCCAATACGTAAACAACTAATCCGTAACAAACTACGCAATATTGCCGACGGTAAAGTCGCATGCGACTATAAAATCAAACAACAAAAACACAAACGATAACAACCACACAAAGTATGGCTGACGACAAAAAAGTGATATTCTCTATGGTGGGAGTAAGTAAAATCTATCCACCACAAAAACAAGTGCTTAAAGACATTTATCTTTCGTTTTTCTACGGCGCAAAAATCGGCATTATCGGTCTTAACGGTGCAGGAAAATCCACATTGCTCAAAATAATAGCAGGCATTGACAAGCAGTACCAAGGCGAAGTAGTATTTTCTCCCGGCTATTCTGTAGGCTATCTTGAGCAAGACCCGAAATTAGACCCTACAAAAACAGTGAAAGAGGTCGTTCAAGAAGGGATGCAACACGTGCTTGACCTATTGGCCGAATTTGATAAAGTGAATGAAAGTTTCGGCGACCCTGATGTGTTGGAAGACCCTGACAAAATGGAAAAGCTAATCAACCGTCAGGCAGAACTTCAAGACAAACTCGATGCGGTTGACGCATGGAATATCGACAATACACTTGAAAGGGCAATGGATGCGCTAAGATGCCCGCCTGAAGATCAAAATGTAGCAACACTTTCAGGTGGCGAGCGTCGCCGTGTGGCATTATGCCGTCTGCTCCTGCAGAATCCTGACATCTTGCTGCTCGACGAGCCTACCAACCATTTGGATGCAGAATCCATTGATTGGTTAGAGCAACATCTGCAACAATATAAAGGTACTGTCATAGCTATTACCCACGACCGTTATTTCCTCGACCACGTAGCAGGTTGGATTCTTGAATTAGACAGGGGGGAAGGAATTCCATGGAAAGGCAATTACAGCTCATGGCTTGACCAAAAGACTAAGCGTATGGCACAAGAGGAAAAACAGGCAAGCAAGCGCAGAAAGACGTTGGAACGGGAACTTGAGTGGATAAGAATGGCACCCAAGGCACGCCATGCAAAAGGTAAAGCCCGCCTGTCAAGCTATGACCGCCTACTTAATGAAGACCAAAAAGAGCGGGAAGAAAAACTCGAAATATTCATCCCCAACGGTCCACGCCTCGGCAACAAAGTAATCGAAGCGCAGCATGTAGCAAAAGCCTACGGAGACAAGATGCTTTTCGACAATCTTAATTTTATGCTGCCACCAAACGGAATTGTCGGGGTAATAGGTCCTAACGGCGCAGGTAAAACGACTTTGTTCAAACTGATTATGAAATTAGAGCAGCCGGATAAAGGCGATTTCGAAATCGGAGAAACCGTGAAAATTGCATACGTCGACCAGACACACAAGGATCTTGACCCAGAGAAATCAGTATATCAAGTGATTTCCGGCGGAAATGACATATTCCGGATGGGCGGACGTGATGTCAATGCTCGTGCCTATCTTTCGAAATTCAATTTTTCAGGAGCCGATCAGGAAAAGAAAATCGGAGTACTTTCGGGAGGAGAGCGCAACAGGCTGCATCTTGCCATGGCTTTGAAAGAAGAAGGAAATGTGCTGCTGCTCGACGAGCCTACCAACGACATAGACGTGAATACCCTGCGGGCTCTTGAAGAAGGTTTGGAAAATTTTGCCGGATGTGCAGTAGTAATATCCCACGACCGGTGGTTCCTCGACCGTATATGCACACACATCCTTGCATTTGAAGGCGACAGCCAAGTATTCTATTTCGAAGGCTCATATTCGGAATACGAAGAAAACAAGAAAGCACGTATGGGCGACACCCAGCCACATCGCATCCGGTATCGCAAATTGATAGAATAATCTAAAAAAGGCAGTATCGAGCAATCGGACTGCCTTTTTTCATCCGGCACGATATGCAGACAAAGAAATTCCTCGACATTGAAAATACCACAATTCTGAAAGGACTTGCAATTCTTATGATTGTAATGCACAATCTTTGCACACGCATGCCTTTCACTGCAAGCGAAAATGAATTTACATACCATACAACAAATAATGCTGAATTGTTGCAGCAACTGTCATTGCCGGATATATATTTACCTTTAACCCTTCTATCATATTTCGGACACTATTTTGTTGCACTTTTCATATTTTTAAGCGGATACGGATTAGTCCGCAAATATGAATCACCCGATAATGAACATAGAATAAGTCTCATCAAATTTACAAAAACTCATTATCTGAAATTGGCAACAATGCTAATTCCCGTAATGACCGCATATTTCATAGCGATGTCAATAATAGAGCCAAACTATCTGTCGTCTAACATTCTAGAATATGGATTAATGGTACTACTTATCGACAATCTATATATGCCGGGGAATCATATTCTCGGTCCATGGTGGTTTTTCTCCATGATAATGCAGCTATATGTGGTTTACTATCTGTTCGCATACAAACGCCAGCTTAGACCTATAATAATCCTTACAATAATATGCGTATTGATGCAGGTGTTGACAATACCCGGAATCGACCATAATTACAGATTGATTTTCATAAGGAACAATTTTCCCGGCTACATACTGCCTTTTATTATAGGAATATTTTTCGCAAGAAAAGGCTACCTTCCATCCGGAAAAATGGCAGCCTTAGCATTCTTATTATTCCTTCTGTCGTGCTTCAACGCATACAGCTGGATATTATCATTCGCCTTATTTCCCATTATATTACTCCCAATTGCGACAAAAATCCGGGAATCCGCATTAATGAGAAAAGCATTTAAATGGCTCGGCATAATGTCTGCTTATATTTTCGTAATCCATCCCGTGATACGTGAAATAGTTTTCCATCTGCCGTCATGGGAAAAAGCACCATATACGACAGTAATAACATACACATTCATATCTATTATGGCAGCAATACCAATCCGCTATGTATCGACACACATCAGACAGTATCTGTCACGAAAAAGAATTATTTGACACTTCAAACATTCATCCCACCGATTATCTCACGGATTGAAGAAATGTTATGCCGCTGTAAATATTCTTCCATATAGTCGATTATCTTTACTGTGACAGACGGATCTATAAAATTAGCCGTACCAACCTGTACAGCCGTGGCTCCGGCAAGCATAAATTCAATGGCGTCACGGCCATTCATAATTCCTCCCAGTCCAATTACAGGTATTTTCACGGAATGCGCAACCTGATAAACCATTCTTACAGCAATAGGACGTATGCATGGACCGGACAATCCTCCTGTAACCGTAGACAAATAAGGGCGGCGGGTTTCAATATCGATTGCCATTCCCAAGAATGTATTTACCAGCGACACGCTGTCAGCACCTTCCGCTTCGACTACGCGGGCTATTTCAGCAATATCAGTAACATTCGGCGACAACTTGACAATTAAAGTCTTTCCGAATGCATTTCTCGCCGCTTTGACCACTTGTGAAGCTCCGGCACACGTGGTGCCGAACGCCATTCCGCCTTGCTTCACATTAGGGCATGAAATGTTAAGCTCAATCGCATGGATTTTGTCCAAACCGTCAAGCATCTCGCAAACCGCAACATAATCTTCGATTTTTGCGCCTGACACATTTACAATTATTTCAGTATCCAGATTCTTTATCCGGGGATAAATGTGCTCGATGAAGTAATTTACGCCCTTATTCTGCAATCCTACAGCATTAAGCATCCCCGACGGAGTTTCAACCATCCTCGGATACGGATTGCCCTCCCTATGGTTTATAGTTGTGCCCTTTACAATTATTCCACCCAAACGGTTCAAATCGATGAAATCGGAAAATTCTTCTCCATAACCGAATGTTCCGGATGCCGTCATTACCGGATTCTTCAACGACAAACCTTTTATATTTACTTTCAGATCTCCCATTTCAAACGTTTTATATTAAATACTGGTCCTTCAGTACATACACACACATTTCCGCTATCGGAAGTATCCTCTACACAGCAAAGACAAGCCCCTACGCCACATGCCATACGATTCTCCAAAGACACTTCACATTCTATGTTGTTTTTTGCAGCATAGCGCGCTATCGCCTTCATCATAGGCATTGGACCGCAACAGAAGATATAATCCCATGCCCGGCTTAACGCGGAATTGTGGGTTATCAGGCCTTTCTCTCCCGCTGAGCCGTCTTCTGTAGAGCAATGTACCTTACCAACCTGACTGAACAAATCCAATTCCAACAAATCGGCATCACGGCGTGCGCCTAAAAGGAATTCCACATCATAGCCCTCTTTATACAATTCTGTCCCTAAATAATACATCGGGGCAACCCCTACACCTCCACCGGCAAGCAATATTCTCGCTTCTTTTTTAGACGGACGTGAAAAACCGTTTCCCAAAGGCAAAACAAGATTCAACCTCCGTCCTTCTTCCATAGAGACAAGTGCTTCTGTCCCTTTCCCAGCTTTCCGAATCAACAACCATAATGTATTACCATTTCTGTCAATATAGTTAATCGAAATCGGACGGCGCAAAAACGTTGTCTTGGAATCAGGAACCTCAACTTGCACAAACTGCCCTGCAACAGCATCAACAATACGGCTGCCATCGGCCGGCGTAAGTTTCAATAATGAATAATTCTCGTTAATACGGTTATTCTCTTTTATCAGAAAATCCAGTATTTGTTTTTTCATAATTACAATAATCTGTTGCAAATTTACGGAAAAATCCCTTTACAAAATGCTTCTATCAATAAATTCATGCACCAAATTTACGATACTCGTTAGGTGTACATCCCACACTTTTCTTAAATAAGCGGTTAAAATGTTGCGGATATTGGAAACCCAACTCGTATGCAATCTGACTCACATTCTTCCCAGTCCCGAGTATCTTTTCTTTTGCAAGGTCTACAATCTTGTTCTGAATATATTCCTGCGCAGTCTTTCCGGTTTCTTTTTTTATAAGGTCTCCAAAATAATTCGAAGAAAGGCACACCTTATCCGCAAAATATCTCACAGTAGGCAGTCCCTTATCCTGCTGTATATTACCAAAATACTCATCTAAAAGAGTCTCAAACCTCGACAATATACCCTTATTGGCCACTGCCCGGGTAATGAATTGCCTTTCATAAAAACGCATGCAATAGTCTAAAAGAAGTTGAATGTTCCTTGCGATGAGACGCTTGCTAAGTTTGTCAACAGGATGAACCAATTCTGTCTTTATATTTCTAAGGCAATCGAGAATTATACTTCTTTCATCTTCCGACAAATGCAATGCCTCCGATGACGAGTACGAGAAAAACGAATACGACTTGATTTCCTGTCCCAAGGATGTACCTTTGATAATATCCGGATGGAACAACAACCCTTTGGCCTTCGCCCTTTTTCCTTCAATCATCTCAGTTTTGACTACCTGACCGGGAGCGAAACTGACAATCGTTCCGTCCTGATAGTCATAAACCTGTTTTCCATAAAGAATATCACCACATTTGGTGTCTTTCAAAAACAAAGCGTATATACCATAATTGACAGTAAAATGCGCGGGGAACTTAGTGGCATCATCCAAATCGACGACAGCTACTAATGGATGCAACGTCTCCAATCCGAACAGTTTATTGTAGTCGTCAACTGTATCGAGTCTGATTATATTATCCATATAAGCAATATTATTTTTACAAAAATAGTCAAATTACGAATGCTAATATTTTGATTTCAAAATATTAACTATGCTATCCGACATATTTTCCGGCATAGCCGATGAGAACATACGGAACGCGATATCCGCAAATTCAGGACTTTTCTTGTAATTACTCTCTATCGCAGTAAAAACAGTTTTAGACAAACCAACAGACTGCATACGATATAAATTAAGCAATGAATCTTCTATCGCTTTGGTTAAAGTACTGTCTTTTTGCAGTTTAACATATTCATTTTGAATACGTGCCCTTTCATTCACAGAAATCTGCCGCTTCATAATCAAAGAAGAAAGCAGCTCATTGTCAGGAGTGCCTTTGACAATATAACCATTACAGCCAATCTTCATATTAAGCAAGTCATTCGACAGAATGAAGCAAAACGCGTCATTACAACCATCCAATGACACATAAGCTTCGGCCGTGTTATCCACGTGCCCCATAAACTGGAAATTGCCATTCTCTACATTTGCGCTGTCTATTAAAATCAGCTCATCATATTCAGGCATGAACTTATACAGTTTAGCCATTTCCGCATTACGGCCGTTAATAAGACTCCCTTCTATCAAGAAATATGGTTCTCTGCCACCGGCACAACCCATTAATACTAACAGGGACAGCATTACTAACACCAATTTACTTCCCATTTCCTGAAAAATTAAAATCATACAAATAAATCTGCTTGCCCCATATCAGCCGTTTCCCAGACTTTATAGTATCATTATTTATCCCTATCTCCAATTTAGTAACCACATAGGTAGTCCGGTCCTTTTTTATGTCTACATATTCCTTTCCGCTTAACATATAGTCAACCGTATCGTTCATACAAGGCACAAGCTGCACGACTTCATTCGGATTAAGGCGATAGAGAATGGAAGGATGTTGCAGGTTGCCTTTCAAAGCCGCCCAACCATAATTCTCCCTCACCGGAAACATCAAAGTTATTATCGGAAAATAAAATATCACAAGCAGTTCAAAATATCCTTTCCATGATTTAGGCACACACGCTATGACTTGCGGTACAGCCAATGACATCATCGGCATCAAAGCATAATAATAACGAGGCATTTTAAGTACTGAAGCATACTGGATAAATACCATGCAAGCAAGCGTCACGACAGGAATCCAATGAAAACGCTCTGATTTGAAAAGGTGCATTCGTTTTTTTGACAGCAACACAAGCAATGTCACGAATGCCATTATAAACACACCATAGACAGTGAAGAATTGGAATGACAAATCACGAACTAATAAATATCTGAATATGTTTTTCACACTGCTGAACGCTTTTTCCTTGTGCACTGAATCATGCAACAAGAAATTAAAGAATCCCGGATAAATAATCCATGCAATCACGACAGCGACAATTCCTGACAACAATAAAATCCATATTACATCTTTCCGCTTGTTCTTGTAGCACGACAACATTATGCCTACACCAAAAAGCAAGACATAAACAGCGTTGAAATATCCCAAGGAAATCACGTATGCCGTGACTAAAGACAGAAACAAAAGCAACCGCTTTTTATCAACAAACCCGTTCGCGCGAATTGTCTGCACCAAAGCCACCCCTATCAGCGTAAGCATTATAATACCAGACTCAGCCATCTGGTATTCACGAATAAGCATTGTGTTCCTTATCGACATCCAATTACCAAAAGCAATGGCTAATCCGGCAAGCACCAAAAGAATATTATCGCCAAACAAACGACGCAGCAACTTATACATCAACAAGAATGAAATGGCAAAAAACACCAAATTCAATGCACCGCCACGCCATGACAGACTATGTACATCAAAACTGTCAAACCCGATTAACGCAAAACGCAAAACCATATAGTACAGACTTGCATGCGGAGCATCGCCATTATTATGCCAAAGTTGAGCAATGTCAGAAAAAGCGCCGTCGATGCCACCTTCATTATCGGCCGTTATCATTCTTTTCAAGTCAGCTCCTGTATAGTCCCCGTCAGGTATCGACTGGTTATAATAATTATTACAAGTGCTGAGCATTAAAGAGAACACCTCGTCGGAATGCAACTGATTTTTTACATTTATATTATTTACACGTACAAAAAACAATATGACAAAAAGCAGTGCCACAAACAGTATATCCATCAATTTACGATGCGACAGATATAATCCGGAGGCTTTTTCCCATATGCGGTCATACGCATTCTTCTTTACCATTTTTTCCTTTCCCATATCTTTATCTTGCTAATGACAAATTCACGGAAATACCATAGTTACTATTAGTCGTAGGATAAGCAGTGGACGAAATCAACGGCTTGTTAATCTGATGGTCGAAGAAAGCGGAGAGAGTGATACGCTTGCTCAACACATAATTGGCAGTAACATTTATTGCTATCGACTTTGTCCCGCTCGTAGCCTGATTCGTTCCCTCCTGTATACGGCGGATAATTGATTGAGTGTTTTGCAACGAGAAATCAGCATTTATAGTAAGGTCGTTGCTGACACCCGACTGCTTACCTTTCATTTTCAAAACAGTATTGAAATTTGCTATCTTATACCCTGCCCCTACTGTTATCCCTTTTTGTGTCGCCTCTACAAGCTGTCCGGCATCTGAATTAAGCGACAATGTCCGGCTATCGCGATATTCCGCATTTAGCGTAAGATTATTGTAAAGAGTGGCCGAAACACCTATTAGCGGAGCAAATTTCTCGGTAATCGTCACCGATGAGATGTTATAAGGAGAAGACGGCACAGGGCGTTGCGTCAACTCGTCAAGCGTAAAACCGTAATCTCCGTCAACTCCAATCCAATTAAGATATGATGTGAACGAACCGACATTGTAGGTACACTGGTATGCGTGTGTCAAAGTAAGGCTACGGAATATCTTATTCAAATTCCCGATTTTTACCAAGCCGTCGTATGTCACACGCCAATTAGGCAGTATTTGCGCCAACGACGGAAATGGCGACAATGTGACCTTATTCGGGTCTTTGCCGGTATAAGCGGCAAGGAATGCCGGAATCATCACATCACTGCCAGCTTGGTCCACCCCTCCGTTTGCACTATCATAAACTTTCCCGGCATATGATGTCCCTTCCAAGAATCCTGACACCGGATATTGTTTGCCCGCATATATTCCCTCAAGACGGTTTGCCACCTGAGGAATATAGCTCAGGAACTTGTCGTAAGTCTTGCTGCTATAGCCATCTTTTGCAGATGAGCCACGCAGTGCCGTCGAAATTGCGCATGTGGTCATTGTAAAACTTCCCGTACGTGTGACAGGCATATTGTCGTACATAAACTGCACCTGATTTGTACGGTTATCTGTACGGTTTGCCGTAAGCTGTATTTTCAAGCCACGTATAGGCTCAAGCTGAACTTCAAATGTATATTCCGTTGTCTTCGCAAATATAGCAGGTGTTGTCAAATTGGCATCACGCAACAGCCAACCACGGTCAATGGCCTTGTCCAGATAGCTTTCGTCCGTAAACCCGAATGCAAAATCCAATCCGGGCGACATCGGTCCGTAATTGCGGCTCTGTCCGAGCATATCTCCAACTTCAGGAATAAATTGGGATATATTCGAAGTATGCGTATCACGCCATTTAAAACTTGCGCTGCGCACCGACATCGCAAAACGTGCGGCATGGTCGCCAATTTCCTTCCAAATATTCTTATCCTTTTTCAAATCTTCGGTAATTACAAGTTTCACACTCTCTTTACCAGTCGTAAGGATTTGGATATTATTGTCATCAACAATTTTTGTCTTCAGCGGGAAAGGCTTTCCCTGCAAAGTGGTGGCTTTGATTATCAGTTTTTTAGTTCTAAGATTATGCCTTACATCAATCAACGTGTCCTTCAGCTGATAAGTGCGCTGAAACTTTTTCGGTTTCTTCGGTGCCGATTTCCGCGCATTAGAAGCAAAACGCTTGTTTACTTCTTTCAAATATTTGCTTTTATTGTAAAGTGTCTCGAAATTAAATTTGCCATCCACGTTCCACACTCCATTATTGGCTATCGAGTTTCCGACAGTCTCCCCTTCAACTTCCGCCCCGCGGTCCCACTGGTATGTGGCATTATAGCTGGCATTGGCATTCAGGAAATCAAGGAATGGTATTTTATTGAAAGGAGCCTTATATGTGGCCGTAAAAGTCTGGTCGTAGTTCCACGGAGTACCGAAACCTTTGATGCTGTTCATTACCGTATCTCTCCATTCCTTATACTTGTCAGGAAACAGTTTTTTGTTTACAGCCCCCATAGCTTCCTCTATGCGCGCCATCGTATTTGAATTGAACGACAGCGACAACGATTTGGTTATATTCCAGTTCAGAGCGAACTGACGGTCCCAATAAAAATTCTTACTGACAGAAACAGGAATATCGACATCTACATCCGCCTCGTTACGCGATTGCATTTCATAATAATAGCGCGACATATTAGTCAAGAAATTTATTGACGTAGGCAAATAGTTGAATTCCCAATCTTTCAAGAATTTCACATTTTTAGATTTGCTTTTTAAAGAAGAAAACGGTTTGAATGGTTTGAAATACGGAGAATAACTGTACTGGAAACTTCCCCGGTAATCATTGATACGCTCGTATTCAATTGTCGGTGAAATATTCTCCTGCTTATTGAAAGAGACATTCAAGGTAAAATTAGCAGGATCCCAAGGCATCGGGTTCTTGCCGGTGACACCGAAATTCAATCCAGACACACTGAAACTTTTGACAGTAGATTGCTCTATCGCATAATTCTTTATTGAATCTCGCTCTTGCTCGGTAGCGGCGTTGTCAAGAGCGTCTTTCAACAATATGTCCTGATCCAAAGGATTATATTTAGGCGATATTTTTTCTTTCGTGACAGAATAATATACAGGAGCTTTCAGTTTCACTTTTTCAGGAAGGAACCGCCCGAAATCCACCTGTGTCGCCACATTGTATTGCTTATAGTCATCCAACCGGCGGTTTGCAAGGCTTTGGTCGACTCCTCCGAAACCGACAGTCTCGATATGACCGCCAAAGTTCACAGTAGCGATATCACTTACCCCAAGATTGATATTAGCCTTTGCCGCCCAACCTCCATCTTCATTGAAGTCAGTCACCTTCATTTCGTTCACCCAGACTTCCCCGCTTTTTTCCCTGCTGGAATTATTACGAACACCTATCATCACAACTCTCACATCGCTCAATGACGGATTACCTATCACACTGACTTTATTACCCTGATGTTCCGGGTCGTAATCTGAATACACTGTCGTATAATTCACACTGCTGCCCTCTTCATTCTTGGCTACATTTCTGGCTTTCTTCAAATCGGTAAATACATCAAGGTTGATGTCCATAAAATTTTCTTGCGGCCATACTATGTACTGGTCTGTCGTGCTATACGTATTATATAGTGTGCCATTTTCATTATGTGGTGTCAGTTTCAACGGCACTTCATACTCGTAATAATTATTTTTTATGTCAGTACCCAAACGGAGGAACACCGACAAATCGCCATCTACAAGCTCTCCATTGATATCATCAATCAACCGTTCCGCATGGCTGAACATTTGCAACCGCTTATACAGACGTAAGTCCAAAGTCGTATTCTTATACACCGCCCGGGCATCACCGGCTTTCAAATCCGTTAGTTTCAAAGAAAGCGACTGCTCGTTAAGCTGCGTGATTTGCGACTGTCCCGGATCGACAATACGGTTCACCCCCGGAGGCAACACATAGTTGACCGGCTGGCGGCCTGAATTCTCTTCAATATTTACAACTGACATATCAAGCTGCCCTTCTGCCGGAGTATCTGCCCGGGAATTGAGATTATAATCATATACGCGCCAATCTCCACGCACTAATTCAAGCGTAGCAAAGCGCAAATGAGTAGTCTGGCGGAATCCGGTCATAAACATACGTATGAAACGTATCGTAGAGAAATCCGAGATAGAACCTACAACTTTCTCATAATCTTTCAACGGAATCTTGAATTGATACCATGTCACATCCGAGGTCTGCCCATTACGCAGCGTTACAGTCGATGTCTGCTTGTCTGTTATATAATTTTGGCCGACAACAAGGTCGCTTTTCCTCAAAGAAATATGATATTGGTAATAACGTTCATATTCATTCAGCGTGTTGTCTTGGTTTATATCCTCTACGTCGGGGACACTCCTTGAGGACTGATACAGTCCGTCACGATTATCGTCCTCCCCTAACGAATTACCTTCCATTCCGTTATAATGCTTATAACGTTCCAATATGGATGCCTGCTGCTCATCATAATCATAGCCACGATAATAATGGTAATTATCGCCGGCCGGGTCATTGAACGGGGAGAACTGGTCATCCTCAAGAGCCGCTATTGTTGTAGGCGACAATTTCAACCGCAATTTCTCGATATAATCACGATATGAAGAAAACACATACTCATCGTCATTAATAAGTCCGTCAAGTCCTACATCCTGATTGACGCGGGCTCCTGCCGTGTTGTCGAACGCATATGTAAGAGAAGTTTCTGTAGGCACACGCCCCCATACAGTTTCCCGCATCGACCATGCACTGCCATCAATAGGCAAACCATTCTCATAAGACTTAAAACCATCCTTCAATATATCTTCACTCACCTCTCCAAGGTTGAAATAAAGATCTCCGCCCGGATTATCGTCGCCTTCGACAGAATATGGGTCCATCATCCAAAATTGTATGTATTCTATATTGGATGTCTCAAAATCCGTATTATCCAATTTCCGCATTATTCCGCCCCAGCGTTTTTCAGGATTCAAGAGATTAAAATTCTCGTCGATGTTTTCCGTGTCCAAATTATAAGGGCCGCGTTCTTCTGGATAAAACGACAGGTTCAAAGTCTGTATAGCCGAAGCCTCCCCATAGTTCAACTCACGGTTAGGCCAAATCTCGCGCGTAGTCACTTCCCTGACATAAGGACTCGACAACTGTTCCAAATCGTTTCTTATATAAGCTGGACAAAGCGAGGAATTACGTTGCGTGAACATACGGTCAACATAATACCATGACAGCAGCGCCCTGTTCTTTCCATAGTCGATATTGTTCGACAAAGCCGCTTCCGGGAACAATGCGTCGGCTGAAGGATCGTACGGCGTAGAAGCAAGGAACCACGAATAAGGAGAACGGATATCTATGGTATTTTGCGATGACTCAAAATCATCCAGATACGAACTGCCAGAATTTGAACCCGTCTCTTTCTTGTGCGGTATTAGTTGGGCAAATTCCCCCTGCATGCTTATTGTCGACGGTGCGGTGGCATTGACTGTAGGAATCTTATTTACAAGATTCGTGAGCCACATAAATTCTTTATTATACGAAAAATTAAGTCCCCAAATGGTATTATTAATAAGCTCGTCACCGACATTGACTTTTTCAGTAATAGGCTTTTCTGAAAAATGCATCACTGTAGCCCCGACATTGAAATCCTTGTTGAACGCATAATTCAAGTCAAGCCCCAACAAAGTCTTCCGTTGCATGCTGAATAATGACTGATTTTCCAACGATACGCTGACATTCGTTCCCGAATCTATAATGCTCTGGTTCAATATGGTCACAATACCCATATTGTAGTCGACAGTATAATCGCTGTTTTCCGTAAGTGTTACGCCCCCCGCGGTGACAACAACCGAGCCTCGCGGGACATTCATCGCGTTTAATCGTATTTGAGAGCCGGAAGAAGCCTGATATTCGCCTTCCATCACAAATTTATTCTTATCCTGAAACTGTTTGGCTACAGTTTGTGTCGAATCATAAAGTTCGTGATACACATATTTTTTGGCTTCCTCTTTATTGGTAATCTTACTTTCAAGATGCGAGCCGAACGGTTCTACAACCGGAAATATAATTTTCCCTTGTGACGAAATAACGGTATAACCTTCTATAAAGTCATAGAAACCATCAGGATTTGTTTCCTCATTAGAATCAAGGCGGTCAAGATTCATCACACGCAGCAATGGTGTACTCCGTATAGGGTCAACCGGAAGATATTGCACCGATGTACCCGTTGTATCGTTGAGATACTTGATGTTTAACTTGAAATTTTGTTTCTGAACCTGATATGCGCCAAGCGAATACACATTCTTCATCATCAAATCCCAATTGGCGAATTTAGGAGAGACGGTCGAGCCTTTAAGCAATTTCAGATATAACGACTGCTGAGTGTCAGACACGTCATTAGAAAATTCACCTACCTGATATACACGGCCTTGATAAGTATATTCATAGGCCACAGCAAGCACTTCATCTGCATTTAAAGCCGAATTAAGCGAAATGTAGCCCAAAGAAGCATTCAGGCGGTATTCAGAAGAAGAAAGCAACCGCGCGCTCTCGATTTTCTCGTAATCGCGTCCTCCTTCAATACCATAAGCAGAAAGAGGGTCAAGCACCTGAGATACCTGACTTATATAGCGCGCGTCAGGATAATTGTTTTTTATTTCCGAAAGCAGGTTGTTAGAATTATTGCTCGGCACATCAGTCGACAAATCGGTAATCCAATGCGTATTCGAGAGGATGTGGTTTTCACCAATATCCATAAAACCGACAATGTTGCGGGCTTCATCATACGTACCGCGCTGATTAGTAATCCAAACTTCAATACGGGTAATACTGATACCTGACGAGACATAAGGCAATTTCGACGCGAACTCATCATAATGGTCACGGAAATAATGGCTTAAGAAAAAATGCCTGTTCTTGTCATAATCGTCTGCATTAATGGAGAAGGAAGTCGTCTGGGCGCCACCTTTCGTATTGACAGTCTGCGACTCTGAATTTTGTTGTGACACTAACGCAGTGACTGTCAGTTTTCCAAACTGTAATTTAGTTTTCAAACCGAACAAAGCCGTGCTTCCCTTTATCAGTGATGAGCCTGTAGTCATCGAGACATTACCAGCCTCTATACTTTTAATGATTTCATCTTCTTTCCCCTCATACTGCAACTTCAGATTTTGTGAATCAAAATCAAAAGTGGCGTCTGTATTATACGACATATTGAATTTCAACTTATCACCTACCGACGCATCTATGGTTGCCTGTATTTTCTGGTCAAAATCAAAATATGTCTTACGACGCGCGCTTGCGGGCAATGCCGGATTATCGGTCTTGTTCGACTTTATTCCCATCTGCACCTGCACAGACCCTTGCGTCTTCAGTTGCACGCCACCCGGTCCGAACACTTTTTCAAGCGGACCGAGAGAAAACTTCATATCAAAGATATTGAATTTTTCCTTGCCTTTATTCTCATAAAGTTCCGCATTCTTCTGACGGTAATATTCCATCATCGACTTCCGTAGCTCCATATTATTATAGTCATCTGCTGAAAGAATGAACGGAGTGCTTATTTCACGGTCACCAATTTTCGTATGGATAATGTAACAATTTGTTTCATTGTCATATACAGCTTCCGTCGTGATATTTGACGGATCCCTTAAATCGACCGCAGGCTTATTGTTACCAAGCAATTCATCATAACCGGGTGTGATGGTCGGCTTTACTTCAAAATGTGTGGCTGAGGTATCTCCTGTTTCCGCACTTTTACCCGTAAAAACCGACGGAGGAGGCGCTACTTCCGGCTTTTTATACTGCGCATAGCTGAAAAAGCCGCAGAAGAAGCAAAACACCACCCCTGCCACAAACGGCAAAACATATTTCAGACGACCTTTACAATACATTCAGGCTACAATATTTTCAGTGCCATTTTGATGGCATCCTCCACTTTCATAAGAGGCTCATCTTTAAGCAGATTGCCTACCGCTTTCTGCACAGCAGGACGTGGAAATCCAAGCATTACAAGTGCCGCAACTGCCTCGTCGAAAGTTTCAGAACTATTTTCCAATTGTACTAATAACGTATTGTTACCTGATTTTATTTTATCTTTAAGATCCACAATTATCCGTTGCGCCGTTTTTGCGCCTATACCTTTCACCAATTTCAACTGGTTGACATTACCAGAAGAGATGACAGCCTGCAAATCATCGGGCGACAATGACGAAAGAATCATCCGCGCCGTATTAGGGCCTACACCTGAAACGGAAACAAGAAGTGTAAACATATCCCGTTCCAATTTATCGCAAAAGCCGTACAGAACATAAGCGTCCTCCCTGATTGCCTCATAGACAAACACCTTTGCAATACGTTGGTTTTGAAGTGAAGTATAAGTATTGAGCGATATATTGAGCAGATAGCCTACACCGTTACAATCCACAACCGCATAAGCGGGTGTGATTTCCGCTATCTCACCTTTTACATATTCCAGCATAGTACTATTTATATTGATTCGCAAATTTACGCAAAATTCCGTAACACAAAATATGCTGCTTGGTATTATTAACTACGATTGCGTGGATTGACAAATTTCTGAGTGACACGGGAGATACTTGCAGTCCCTGCAACCAGCGCCATCAACGCCGCAAGCAGCAAACACAGTCTTGCCCCATCTGTATGGGGTATTATTGCAAACACAATGGCGACAGCAGTAGTACCAACCGTCTGTCCACAAAGTCTCGCCATGCCCAACATACCGCTTGCCCCTCCGCTTCTCTCCATCGGAGCGGATGACATTATTGTAAGATTATTAGGCGTCTGAAACAGCCCGAATCCCGCACCACAAATCATGACCCGCCAGAATATATCGACAATGGTTGAATCTTCGGATAAAAAATACAGCGAAAACAATCCAACCGAAAACACACACATGCCCACAGCGCCAAGAATTCCGGGATGATAACGTTCGACAAGACGTCCTGCCAACGGAGCCGTTACCATTGTAGCGATAGGCCATGGTGTAAGCAGCACCCCTATCTCTACCGGCGTGAAATGCATTGCATCCTGAAAGAAAAACGGCAACGAAACCATAGCAAGCATCTGAGCCATAAAAGACGACACAGATGTCATAATCGACCTTGCAAATATAGGAATCTTAAGCAAATCAACAGGCAACAAGGGTGCAGATGTGTTCAACTGGCTGCGCAGATAAAAATACCCTATCACAAGAAACGCGACAAAAGCAATCGAGACTATCGCACGGCTCTCGTGGTGGGCAAATCCTTCCAACGCATAAATCATCAATCCGAAAGTCAGCACATTTCCGATACAATCCAAAAATCCGACTGTTCTTTTTTTAGCATTGGAGCTTCGTGGCAACATTCTATAACCAATCCAAAATGAAATGATTCCTAACGGAATATTTATCGCAAACAGCCAATGCCAACTCAATGTGGACAAAATCAATCCGGCAATAGAAGGGCCTGCCGCAGAACTTACCGCCACAGCCATCGCATTAATGCTCATTCCCCTACCCAACACTTCCGGCGGATAAATCAATCTCACCAATGCAGTATTGACACTCATCACGCACGCAGCCCCCAAACCTTGCAATATTCTGGAACACACCAACATCGCAAAATTCTGGGATAAAGCGCATAATGCTGACGCGACAGTAAAAACCACAACGCCTGAAAGAAAAATCTTACGGTATCCGATTATGTCACCAAAAGTCGCAAACACCAACAAGAACATCATTATCACCATCTGATATGAGTTTATCAACCAAATTGCCGTATTAGGCTCAACATCAAACTCTTTTGTCAACGACGGTAATGCCACATTCATCAATGTTCCGTCAAGAACCGACATTATTATTACAATAATGACACTTACTACAGGAAAATATTTTTTAATTAAATTACCCATACCCTCAAGGAAAGACACAAATCGAAAACCGTATGCAAAATTACATAAATTTAAGCCGAATCTTATCTATTCTTTATACATTATCCGTATTTTTGCATCAAAAACATTCATAATGAAAACTAAATTGTTCTTAATGTGCAGTACAATTGTATGCCTGTCGGCAAATGCAACCGGCAACAAATACCAATATCCGGAGACAAGGAAAGATAATGTTGTCGACCATTATTTCGGGACTGATGTGGCGGATCCATACCGTTGGCTTGAAAACGATACGTCGGCCGAAACGACCGCATGGGTAGCAGCACAAAGAAAAACGACATCTGCATATCTTAACAGCTTGCCTTACCGCGATGAAATACGCACAAGACTGTCAAGTCTGATGAACTATGAAAAATATGGTTGCCCGACTATAAAAAATGGCCACTATTATTATCAATATAACAGCGGATTACAAAACCAAAGCGTAATCTACAAAGCAGACAGCCCGGACGATAAAGGAGAAGTGCTGCTCGACCCGAACGCACTATCCTCCGACGGCACTGTCGCTCTTAATTCCTCCAGCCTATCCGAAGACGGCAAATATCTTGCATATACAATCTCCCGAAGCGGTTCCGACTGGGTAGAGATTTACGTGATGGAAACTGCTACAAAGAAATTGCTTCCAGACCATATCAAATGGGCAAAATTCACAGGAGCGGCATGGTATAAGGACGGTTTTTTCTATAGCGCATACGATGCGCCGAAAGGCAATGAATATTCCGGGAAAAACGAGAATCACAAGATTTTTTATCACAAAATAGGGACTCCTCAAAGTTCCGACCAGCTTATCTACGAAAACCCGCAATATCCATTGCGCTTTTATACAGCAGCAACCGACGAGCGCAACAACATCTTGTTTATGTTTGAAAGCGGTGCCGGGAATGGCAATGGGTTATACATAAAAGATTTAAGTAATCCCGAATCAAGATTCGTATGTATCTCTGATTCGCAGGACTTTTCAATATCGCCAATAGAAATTTTCAATGGCAAACTCTATATACTCACAAATCTGAACGCACCTAACAACCGGTTGGTAGCAACTGATTTGAACAATCCATACATTGAAAATTGGAAAGATATTTTACCTGAAAAGAAGGATGTGCTTTCGTCCGTATCGCTCATTGGCGGGAAACTGATAGCTGTCTATGACAAAGACGCATCCAACCATGCCTACATCCATGACTTATCAGGCAAACAAATCCATGAGGTGAAACTTCCGACAATCGGGACAGTGGCTTTCTCAGGAAAACCGGACAGCAAAGAAACATACTATGCTTTCAGTTCGTTCACCTATCCGACGGCCATATATAAATATGATATGGAAACTAACAAATCATCAATATACAGACAGCCGTCGGTATCATTCAATCCGGAAGACTACGTTACCGAACAAGTATTCGTGACAAGCAAGGACGGTACACAAGTGCCCATGACTCTGACTTACAAGAAAGGGATGGAACGAAATGGTAAAAATCCGGCTTATATTTATGGATATGGGGGATTCAACATAACGCTCTACCCCAGTTTCAGCGCCAACCGCATGTTCCTGCTTGAAAACGGCTTCATCTATGCGCAAGTGAATATGCGCGGCGGAAACGAATATGGCGAAAAGTGGCATCTTGCCGGCACAAAAATGCAAAAGCAAAATGTATTCGATGATTTTATTTCCGCAGCGGAATATCTTATAAAAGAAAACTACACAAATAGCGACATGCTTGTTGCCGAAGGAGGCTCTAACGGCGGTCTGCTTATCGGGGCATGCATCAACCAGCGTCCTGACTTGTTCAGTGTGGCAATACCAAGAGTCGGGGTAATGGATATGTTGCGCTACCACAAATTCACTATCGGATGGAACTGGGCTCCGGATTATGGCACAAGTGAAGACAGCAAAGAGATGTTTGAATATTTGAAATCCTACTCACCACTCCACAACATAAAGAATGACGGTACGCATTATCCCGCTATCCTTGTGACAACCGCAGACCACGATGACCGCGTAGTACCGGCTCATTCGTTTAAATACGCCGCTATGCTGCAAGCATCAAATACCGGCGACCGTCCTAAATTCATCAGAATAGACAGCAAGGCCGGACATGGCGGCGGTAAGCCAACGGCAAAAGTAATCGACGAATACGTGGATATATACTCTTTCATTTTGTCAAATCTCGGCTTAAGCTTAAAAGAATAAGTAACGATTTTGCTAAATTTACAGAAAACTAACAACACGAAGAATTATGATTCTATCAATGACAGGTTTCGGCAAAGCTGTTGTCGAAATGAATGATAAAAAAATCACTGCTGAAATAAAATCCCTTAACAGCAAACAATTGGATCTCACGATACGCATTCCTCAGCAATACAGGGAATGTGAATTGCCTCTACGTTCGCTCGTGGCAGCGGAATTGGAACGAGGGAAAGTTGATTTGGCAATAACTGTCGAGTCGAATGCCGGCACTTCGCAATCTATAATAAACAAATCATTGGCATTTGAATATAAAAGGCAAATAGAAGACTTGGCTCAAGAGATAGGAGTACCTGAACCGGAAGACTGGTATTCGGTGCTTCTGAGGATGCCCGACATAATGAAAACAGAAATGCCGGATATGGACGATGCGGAAAAAGAGGCGCTGAATGATGCCGTAAGCAATGCCATTAAAGAGCTTGTGGCATTCCGCACTCAAGAAGGCAACCGCCTTGAACAGTTCTTCAAAGAAAAAATTGAAAACATACAGCAACTTCTAAATGAAGTGCCGAAATACGAGCAGGAACGCATAGAAAAAATACGCGGACGGATTGTCGATGCTTTGGAGAAACTGAAAAACGAAGATTATGACAAAAACCGCTTGGAACAAGAAATGATTTTCTATATCGAGAAATTGGATATAACCGAGGAAAAACTACGACTGCAAAACCATTTGGACTATTTCCTGTCAACAATGGAAACAGGACACGGACAGGGGAAAAAGCTCGGCTTCATAAGCCAAGAAATGGGCAGGGAAATCAATACTCTTGGCTCAAAAGCCAACCATGCGGAATTGCAACGCATCGTTGTAAGGATGAAAGACCAGCTTGAGCAAATAAAAGAACAGGTATTGAACGTAATGTAATCATAACGATGGGAAAAACAGGGAAAATAATCATAATATCAGCACCTTCAGGCACAGGAAAATCCACAATAATCAACAAGTTGATGGCTATGCCCGACTTGGACCTTAAGTTTTCCGTGTCGGCAACCAACCGGGCACCACGTGAAGGCGAAAAAGACGGAATAAATTATTATTTCCTTACCACAGAAGAATTCACGCGCAAAATAGAAGAGGATGCCTTCGTTGAATACGAAGAAGTTTACGCAGGCAGATATTATGGCACATTGAAATCGGAAGTGTCAAGAATACTGAATGACGGGCATAACTTAATACTTGACATTGACGTGAAAGGCGGTATAAATGTGAAAAAACTATATCCTGACGCTGCCGCAATTTTCATATTGCCACCAAGCATCGACATATTACGGCAAAGGCTCATAAACCGGGGAACAGACGATGAGGAAACAATAAACCAACGTGTGGCGAAAGCAGAATACGAACTGTCATTCGCTTCAAAATATGACTATTCCGTAGTCAACGATGATTTGGGAAAAGCCGTTAAAGAAACAGAAACAATAATTCACAACTACTTAGCAAAATGAAAATAGGGATTTTAGGCGGCTCTTTCAATCCTATACACATAGGACACTGCATTTTGGCAAGTTATATATGTCAAAATACAGATTTGGACGAGGTGTGGCTGTCGGTTTCTCCTCAAAATCCATTTAAAGCAGACCGCCAGATGCTGCAAAGCGAACATCGCCTAAGGATGGTAGAACTGGCGACAGAGTGCTGTCCTGCACTTCGCCCTTGCGGCATTGAATTAGAACTGCCTCTTCCCTCTTACACAATTAACACCCTACACGTCCTACAAGAACGCTATCCCGGAAACGAATTCAAAATAATAATAGGCTCCGACAATTGGGAACGTTTCGGCAATTGGAAATGCTCCCAACAGATTATGGACGATTTCGGTGTCATCATTTATCCGAGGCACGGATATGCAATCGAGGAGCCAGAGCATCCGAATGTAAGATGCATCGATGCCCCTCTGATAGAAATATCATCTACATACATCAGAGAGTCTATCAAAAAAGGAAAAAATATGAACTTTTTCTTGCCTGAGAAAGTTTACCAATATATAACGCAAAATAATCTATACAAATAATGGATACTATCAGTAAAAACAGCATTATGTTCATCGGATTGGCAAACGAATATTGCAATCTTGTTGAAAACTCAGAGGATTTTGAGAAAGAGCAATTTGTTGAACAAATGCTGAAAATTTTGCCACGCATATATATATCGGCTTCTGATTTAGAGCTTCCGATATATGAAGACAGCTTATATATAGAGCCACGTCTGGAAGAAGTGTACTACGACAGTGTCCGCCGCAATATGGAGCGTATCTTAGGAGAAGACGACACCGTATTGGAAGCGTTTGAGGAAGATATGAAGTTCTCTGACACACCTATTGCTGTAAGCATATCGGAATATCTTGCCGACATTTTTCAATACTTATACAATTTTGTACATTCGGTTAAAGACGCGCCGCAATCGCATATCAATGATTTTCTATGCGTATGCAAAGAAAACTTTGACGCATACTGGGGGCAAAAATTATGTAATGCATTGCGCGCGTTGCATGCAGTGAAATACAACTCTAACAACTATTAATATCCATAATCATGCAAACAAACAGAGCAGAATCTTTATTGACATTCTTAGACGACAGCCCTTGTAACTTCCTTGCCGTCAATACAATAAAAAACGAATTATTATCCAATGGCTTCATAGAGCTGGATGCTTCAGACAAATGGGATTTGGCAAAAGGAGGGAAATATTTTGTAGTAAAAAACGATTCCGCTATATTCGGATTCGCCATAGGCGACAAACCAGTTTCGGAGTCCGGATTCAAGATAATTTCCGCGCATAGCGACTCCCCATGCTTCCGCATAAAACCAAATCCGGAGATGACAGGCGACGGTGTCCTAAGATTGAATACGGAAGTATATGGCGGTCCGATACTCTATACGTGGTTTGACCGCCCACTGTCAGTGGCAGGTAGAGTGATTGTGAAAAACCCGGACAATCCGTTGAAACCAACCACTATGCTCATCAATATGAAACGCCCTGTAATGGTCATACCTCATCTTGCCATTCATTTCAACAGAGGCGTGAACGAAGGCAACAAATTGTCGAAACAAAAAGATATGCTGCCAATTGCCGCAATCATAAATGAAAATGCAGAAAAGGACGAATTCCTTATCAACCAAGTGGCAAAAGAATTGAACATTGATAAAAATTCTATTCTTGACTTCGACCTGATACTTTATAACCATCAGAAAGCTGAAAAAGTGGGATTCAATGAAGAATTCATTTGCTCCGGAAGAATTGATGATTTAAGTATGGCGCATGCAGCTTTATGCGCTCTCATTGACGGGACAGATACAGATAGCACTAAAATTATGGCAATCTTCGACAACGAAGAAACCGGAAGCGGCACAAAACAAGGAGCAGCATCGCCAGTGCTTGCCAACATAATGCGCCGCATAGCTATCAGCACCGGCATAGACGAAGAAGGATTCTACCGCGCCCTTGCAAAGACATTCATGATTTCTGCCGACAATGCGCATGCCGCCCATCCGAATTATCCGGAGAAATACGATCCAACAAACCATCCTACAATGGGAGGCGGTCCTGTCATAAAAATCAATGCCAATTGCAAATATATGACAGACGCAAATTCATCCGCCGTGTTTATCGCCCTATGCAACAGTGCCAGAGTGCCATATCAATTTTTCGTAAACCACTCGGACAATGCCGGAGGTTCAACTTTAGGAAACATTCTTACCTCGCAGATTGACATAAACGGAGTGGATGTAGGAAATCCGATATGGGCAATGCATTCAGCAATGGAAACAGGCTCGATGGAGGACCATCGTAATATGATAAAAGTGTTTACTTATTTCTTTTCTTGATTTCAAATAAATAAGTAAATTATTCAATTATATTAAATTTTATTATTACCTTTGGAAAAATTTTAGACTAACTTAAAATCGTTATAATTATGATCAAATGTAAACACTGTGGACAAATGGTTGACGATAACGCTTCTTTTTGTCCAAAATGCGGGCAACCGATAGAGAAATTGGGAAATCAGCCAGTACCACCAACAGGACAGCCCTCTATGCAACAAGCACCTAATTATGGGCAGCAAACGCCTCCATATCAGCAACAGGCGCCTAATTACGGACAGCAAGTACCTCCATATCAACAAGCCCCCTACGGACAACAGCAGGCATACACTACGGCTTCAAACGGCATGCGCATGCGTAATATGGACATGATGGAGGCTTGCAAATTGTTCTGGACTAAATATGCCACATTCGAGGGACGTGCCCGCCGCGCAGAATTCTGGTGGTCATATCTGATGGTATTCGTCATAAACTGTTTGTTGGGCTGGACATTCATTATACCATTGGCATGCGTAATCCCGATGATTGCAATAAGCGTGCGACGGCTTCACGACATCGGCAAAAGCGGATGGTACTATTTGCTATGCCTTATACCTATAGTCGGGACTATTTTATTGATAATATGGTTCTGTCAAGAAGGAAATATCGGCAGAAACGAGTATGGAGAAGATCCGAAATATTTTTAAAAACACATAAACAGACAATTAAAAAGGCGAACCGTTTGGGCTCGCCTTTTTAATTTTTATCCTCTTCAAACTTTGTATACCAAAACGACAGCGTATGCCGAGATACCTTCCTCCCGGCCTGTAAAACCAAGCTTCTCAGTGGTTGTAGCCTTGATGGATATGTTATCTTTATCAGTACCTATACAGTCCGCCAATACGTGTTGCATCTCCGGCACATACGGATTCAATTTAGGACGCTCCGCACATACAGTCATATCAGCATTGCCAAATTCATAGCCATTTTCCCTAAGTAACGAAACTACTTTTCTTAAAAGTATTTTGCTATCTATACCTTTATATTCAGGGTCTTTATCAGGGAAATGGTATCCTATGTCCCGCAAAGACGCGGCACCGAGCAAAGCATCGCAAAGGGCATGAATCAGCACATCCGCATCACTGTGCCCGAGCAATCCCATAGTGTGCTCTATCCTTACACCTCCAATCCACAGCTCACGTTCCGGCACTAAACGGTGGACATCGTAACCCATTCCTACCCTTATATTCATATCATCACCACTTAATCCTTGCCGAGCAAATGCTTCAAGCCATCCATATCGAAAGTCAATGAAAAACGCAATGTCTGGTCAAGCGGACTGCTCTGTGCCGTTGCAAGCATATAAGAAGCATCGAGTTGTATGACATTCAGAGAGAATCCCGCTCCAAAAGAAAAATACTGCCGGTTGCCTTTGTCAGGATGCTCGTAAAAATAGCCCGCACGCACGAAAAACTGCTGGTTGTAATTATATTCCGCCCCGACTGAAAAATTAATCTCCTTCAACTCTTCAGAGAATCCTCCGGGAGCATCCGAAAACGATTTGAATATGCCGGAAATCGACGATGTATTACGCCAGTCCTCCAAGGCTGCCTCATAGGCCTCAGAATCGTAATTTCCATCTTCTGCCATATAATCGGATTGACGAGGACGAGTCGGGACCAGCAATTTATTTATGTCCAAAGACAATGCCAAGTTATTATACTGCGCCAGCGGGAATGTAAATGTTGTACCAAGCCGCAGATTCGTGGGCAAGAAAGCAGGATCGTTACCATCATTATACGATACCTTGGAACCGATATTGGAAATATTGAATCCCCACGACCATTGGCACTCATTCCGCCCGATAATCGGATAGGATGTGAAGAATCCGGAAATGTCGGCAGCAAAAGCCGACGCGCCGGTCTGCTGTTCCGCTGAATAAGCGTCACTGAAAGCCAAATCGGAATATATATACCGTAATGCCACACCCATAGAGAATTTCTCCGACAATTTACGTGAATAACCAAGGTCGAAAGCCAATTCATAAGGATTTACCGAGTTAGTCACTACCCCTCCATCATCAGTCAAATTGACTTCTCCGAGAGAAAAATAGCGCAACGATGCACTGACAGCCTGATTGTCACCGCCACCTATTTTCCAATAACCGGCAAGGTTTGCCAAATAAATATCATTGACCAATTTACGCAACCATGGCGTATAAGAAAGGCTTACTGCCGCCGTACTGTAGGCAAACGCATATTTCGACGGATTCCAATATTGGGAATATGCGTCAGGTTCTGTCGCCACGCCAAGGTCGCCCATAGCCGCACCGCGCGCGTCAGGAGCAATGCCCAACGAAGTCACACCGGTCTGTACCGGATTAAACTGATTCTTCGGATTATCCGCCCCCATAGCCTGCATTGAGAAAGCCATAATGGCAGACATTATGATTATTTTTTTACTATTCATCTAATTAATTATTTGTCTTTACTTTTATAAAACTGAAAATGGCTGATTTTATTGCTCCAACACAACAATTTTTTCAGAAGGGAGGCTAAACTTGTCTAAAACAATTGTAACCGTATATACTCCCGGAACTACTTTTCCACCGGTTGTGTCAGTCAAATCCCATTCGTAAGGGAAACTGTCTATATCATCACGCAATGATACGTTCCCCCGATTATCCGTCACAAAGATCTCGGCTGAAGAATAATCGAGCTGACCTCCATCTGCCGCTTCCACATCAAATTCAAAATATTCAGATGAAGCCTTTTCATTGCATTTCACAAATACCCCTTCCGCCGGATTCTCGACATAAAAAGACAACACTTTCCTTTTTGTGTTTCCAGACAAATCCGCAACCACCAATTCCACGGTATGCCGTCCTTCCACCATCGAATAGACAGGCACCTCTATTAATCCTCCCCTATTCCCCACCGGCATAAATCCGCCGGAAACTGGAACCACAATATTTCCATTGTCAAAAGAAAAATATATGGAAGACACTATTGTCTCTGAGGAACTGTTGATTCCAAAATTGTCTGTCACTTCGGCATATAGATAGAAATCAGGACCGACAGACATCCCTTCCTTAAAAGTATCCTTATCATCTATATAAAATGACTTGATTTCAGGCGACTGCAAGTCGAGCAATGACGAAGTTAGTAATTTCCTGTCGACAGAAACAGATTTGCAAGTACCGGAAACAATACGGCCGTCATCCGACACCGAGATTATTCTTATCGGAATTACGCCTTTATTAGTCTTAGCAAACTCCGGGAATATTATTTCACCGGAAAACTTCCCGGCCGACACGTCCAATTCAATTTCGTTCAACATATCCCCTCTTTGCGTAATTTCCTTAGAATCATCCGACACATTGTCAACCGTAACTTTCGCTGTCGTATAATAAGAGTCAGGATCATACATCCTTAACACAGCTTTTCCGTCAAAAGTCTCATCGATTGTGCCATCTTCTAAATCTATAGTACCCTCTATTCTTACCGGTTCCATAAACGGAACATCTACCGTCACTCCATCCACCAATGGCTCTCCATTAGCAGAAGTCAGCGACAAGCCATTATCAGGGAATTTTATGCGCATCGCGGGATCGCCCAACAGATGATATTTTAAACGGTTTATGGTCTTCTCCCCGCTCAGATTTTTAGCGTCGGTCAGAACTTTTCCGAGAGTTTTATCGCCATCATAATATACATCTGCCTTTGACAGACTTTTAGCAAAAGCGTCACTCAGCTTACCGTTAAGATTCGTATAAACGACCCTTGAAGAAGCCACTGCCGATATTATGCCGCCTGACTGATTAGAAAGCAATGATTCCACAAGATTAGCCCCTCCACGGTCATAACGCGCGACATCGCACGTCGAGAAATACATAATCGGAGCGTATTTATAATGAGTAGAGCCGGCATCGTCAAGCGTCATTATTATCTGCGACTTAGTCAAAGAATATGGATTCCCATGTCCTACGTAAAGCACAAAATTCTGCCCGATATTCATATCAGCAACGAATTTGTCCCTTACATTTTCTTGCTCAGAAAAAGCCTTAAGATACAACTTGCTGATATTCATATCATAATTGCCTGTATCATTAAAATAATGCATAAAGGATTCACATTGTGAAACATGAACATCATCGTCACCACTTTCTGCAATAAGAAGCATATTGTTTTTCCACGCTATGCCAGAATTGCCCAAATCTGTCATATAAGCAATCAATTTATCAACATAACAGGCCATCTCTTTCTCCGTGCCAAATGGGATTCTACCTACAGAAATCTTCATTTGCCGTGAAACATACGATGTATTCGAATCATCCAAGAATCCGAAAAAATCATCAGTCGAATATGAGCGGACTTGTGAATCACCTGATTTTGACTGATACGTTATCAATTGCTTTGTATCTTCTCCTGTATAAAGCATACGGTTGTCGTAAGTTCCCGGACCGAACAATAACAGATACTGGAATTTTTCAGGATTTCTGTCATACAGCATCTTACAAAGACGGCGGTATGCCATAGCGTCCCTCACTCCTGAAGAGAACTCATTGAACACCAACTCCTGATCAACAACGGCGACATCCATACCATCATACTGTCGATGGAAGTCTGCAAGGCGTTCTGCCTGTGACATCAAATATTCATTTGTTATTATAAGCATATCCGGAACTTGCATAGAGTGCAAATTCTGATTTTCCACAACACCCGCATATTCAGGATGAAGCTGTTCGCGATTTGTGTCAAACAAGACATATTCAGCCCAATCGGACGAGCCTTTTTCAAAAAACAAGCCACCATCCCCACCATCGGCATCAGGCTTGAAAACACAATTCTCAACCTTAAAAGGCAATTCGCTATTAGCCCCGAATTCATCCACTTTCCATACCATAAAGCCATCGGAAGAAGGATAAACCTTTATTCCGTGATTATTAGACAAAGGTATATACCTTCTGGTCTGGGCTGAATCTTCCGGTATTCTATTATAAGCCGGATATGTAACCGAAGCAAAATCCATCCACGCTTTAGACAAATTGCCTGCTGTCTCAACCGATACTTTCAATTCAACCTTTCCGTCAGCGGCCTCAATGCTTCCCATATCCGATTGGGCTCTTACAGTTAAAGTCCCATATTCCAAATAATCTACATCAGAATTAGCCAAAAGCATATTAGAACCGGAATCCAGAACCAACTCCTTACCATCCGCAAATATTGATAAATACATATCCATATCAGACATCAAAGCCGAGGATGCGGCAGCATAGAATGTCCCGGCATCAGAAATTTCAGGGACAGGCACATCGTATGTTATGCTCTTGTCAACTAAAATATTATCGCCTAAAAAAGTTTGTCCGGTAAGTCCCGGATTATATAATTCCTTTTCATCATACCACACAGCCGTGCCTGTATCTTTGAAAGACTGTACTGCATCCAAACCGTCTGTATAATCAACATCTTCAACCAACAGCGGTGCTTCCGACGAAATGTCGGAAAGGAAATATGCCCCCGACCGGGTGTAAGGATTAGTTATCGGGCGATACATATATGTCGTTCCGGCCACTGTTATAGAATCCCTGACAACACCCTTCGCATAAAAATAAATTTTCCCGGAATGATGCATTACAGGTGTCTGCTCCAAATCGTCCATATAGTCATACAAATAATTTTCGGAAGCGACATTCCCACCTGTGCCGAACACTTTAACATTTTCCGGATGTTGAAACCCAAATTCCCTCAACTCATCATACGATAATTCATATATTCCCGACTTGACTGTCTTTATTTTCACCCATTTGCCAGTTGAAAGTATAGAATATGTCTTAAAATCTACCGCCGCCACACATTGAGGTATCAGCACAACCGCTGACAACAACACAGACACTAACTTTTTCATATATCAATATCCACTTGCAAGAACATCCTACTTAACTTTGATAGCGACCGACTTATTCCCATTTATAAATGCCGTGATATGAGAACCGATAGCAGGCTCATATTCTCCGGCATTGAAATCAAACAGCAAACAATCGCCTATCTTCAATGTAAAATAACGGCTGACATATTCCACCGCATCATCAATCATATCATATACGGACAGCAACTCCTTATTAAAGATTTCAACGCCATCAACCTGCAAACACACATCTGCCACTTCGCCCAAATCCCCCTTTGAAAACAAATCGCCTGATATTACCGCACTGTCGAAAGACGTTGCAAGAGAAAGCGGTTTGCACTCCTTTTTCAACTGTTCCAGTAAATCAACAGCTACAAACGACAACGACAACCCTATTTCATCGTAATAACGATTTGCGAATTTAGCCGCAATGTTCTTTCCCAAACGGCAAATATGCACAGCCAGCACCGGTGTATAGCTGAATTTCCCCGCAAAATCAGGGATAAAAAATGGTTTTCCCGTCCTTTGAATGGCGGAATCAGAGATTATTTCAATCTCCGGAGCCGTACCATTACAAAGATTTGACAATTTAATTATCTTCACTTCTTTGCATTTATTCTATTGTACATTACAGCCAAATGGGCATATATCGACGTGTTCTGTATGACCATATCCTCATCGACCTTGATTCTGAACGGTGTAAAATTCCAAATAGCTTTAACACCACATTCAGACAACAAATCGGCCGATTCTTGCGCATGCTCCACCGGCACAGCCAATATTCCTATATTCGCTTTATATATTCTCTGCTGCTCTTTCAATTCTGATATGTTGAACACTGGCACGCCACAAATTTCCTTACCTATTATTTCTTCATTTATATCGAACCCGGCGACGATTCGCAAACCATACTGTATCAATCCTGAATCTTGAATCAAAGCGGCTCCAAGACTGCCTACCCCTATCATAATTGCACTATGCTCTTGCCTGAAACCCAGAAAATTCGACAACTCAGCCGCCAAGTTATCAACCTGATAGCCAATGCGGGTTTTTCCTTTGATGTTAAGAAACGATAAATCTTTAGCAATTTTTGAGGAATCGACATTTATATCTTTAGATATCTGCGTTGACGAAACGTAATCAATGCCTTGAGACTGCAACATATTGACATAAGCTAAATACCACGGCAAACGCCGTAACGTAGGCTCAGGTAACAATATATCTTTCTTCTCATTCATAAAGCTATCAATAAAACAAATTTCACAACGCAAAAATAAATATTATTCGCATATCAAGCAACCGGAAACTTAAATAAGACCACTCATTCGCCAGCCACTGCAATGCGTTGGGCTTTAGTAGTTTCATTAAATCCGTCGGTTGAGACAGACGCCCTATAAAGGTATATACCCCGGTTCACGCGCCTCCCTGAGCCATCTGTAAGATTCCATGTCACAGGCATTGACAAATACATATCGCTCCTGCCTGTCGATGTGTTCGACCATACTTCCTGCCCCATCATTGTATATACAGAAATTGTCACTGTCACCATCGCGTCAGGACGGTTATGTCTCAGATAAAAGTTAGCCTCAGTCTTTGCAGGATTGGCATCAGAATATACTTCATACAACTGTGGCGCAAGGCCTTTAACGACATTGAACGAAATTGTCTTTTCAGCCATATTCCCGTCCGTATCCCATACACGCAATCTCAACGTATGCCACCCTTCCTCAAGCTCGTCCATCTGGTAATTTATATATCCGTTTTTCGAGACATCTTGAGAATAATACGAAGACAATCCGGAAATTGTTGTCTTTCCGTCCAATAGCAGAGTTATGCCATGCCCTATCCCAGCTTCCGAAAGATTGATTCCCGAATCATCATATATCCGGGCAATAAGATACGGCGTCTCGTTAACGCTGTCCCCATCTTTAAATTCTTCAGAATTGAGAGCGAACAGCATTATTTCCGGAGCCTGATTGTCCTCCTCCCCGCTATCATAATAGCCATATACGTAAAATTTATCCGTCAAACCATTTCCGTCTATACCATCGTCTGAATAAGCGTACAAACTAATCAATCCGGGCCTGTAATTGTCATTCGTCTCTTTCGGGATTCTGAATGTCACCTCGAATCGCCCGCCATTAATGGAATCTATGCCTTGATACAATTTATTGTTCCATTCGTCATACGTAAGTTCCTTCCCCTCATCACTTCCTTCTGCATATCCATGTGTCGTCACTGACTCCTGAGAGTCATAGACAGTAGAATAAAGCTCCCCGTCAATATTATCAATGGGCTTGCCGTCCAAATCTTCTATATGCCCCCTAAAGGTGACTGTCTGACGCGCCTTTAATTCCGGATACGCATCTGCATTATCATCCAATTGCTGCCCATTTATATCGTCAACCACAACTCTGTATTCCGGATATTTCAATCTGACAGCAGGGTCACCTATCAAAACATATTTCCAACGGTGGCCGTCATCACCGTTTCTTGAATTTTTGGCATCTTTAACGACATCCCCCATACGGCGCATCCCGCCATACTTATCAGGCTGGAAAACATAATTTCCCAAAGCTTCCGCAAGATAACCATTTGCCCCGATGCCTGTCGCCCTCGAAGATGTTATAAGTCCTATCACACCACCCCGAGGGTTCAGAAATAACAGTTCTCCTCCCGAAACATCAAAATCATCCCACCTTGTAAATTCACAAGTGCCCGTATAGAGCAACGGTAGATGCTTATAGTAGAACTCATTCTGAATATCTTCCCAGCGAAGCAAGCCATTATGTGTCCACGATGTGGGATTGGCATGCCCCAAATAACTTGCATAAATCGCACCCGAGCGGAATTCCCGCAACATTTTCTCACGCGCCTCCGGATATGTAGTACCGGTACCTTCTGAAGAACGCTCAAAAGCATCAATATAGACCCTATTGTACACGTAAGATCCACCTCCGTTATTCTGCATATTGACGATTGCTTCTTCCGAACAATCCATGTGCGTTCCGCTATCACCGTCATCTGCAATCATAAGGACATTGTTCTTCCAAGAGCCGGGATCTGGATTTGTCACAAAATTTATAATTTTATCAACAACATCACCCGCTTCGGCCACACTTTTCACAGGCATACGCCCCAATGCTATATCAAGATTCTCATATTTCCCGGAAAAATCAGTTCCGTCTTCAAGTGTGCCGAAAATGTCATCGGAATTAAAACCGTCAGATTGCGATACGCTATTATCGGATTCCCACGTAAGCAATAAAGGATAGGTTACTGATTTGGCCGCCGCAGACAGTTGGCGGTTGTCAAACAGGCTGCGTCCGAAAAGAATCATATAACGGAATTTCGAGTTACTCGAATCGGGCAGATTTTTCGTGCGCTCCCAAAACATTTTTGCAATTTTCCTGTAAGCCATCGCATCAGGCGTCCCTGATGAAAACTCATTAAACACTTTCTTATGATCCACGACAAGCACACGCATCGAATCGTGTTCCTCATGAAAATTCGCAAGACGCTGCGCTTCCGAAATGAATTCGGAAGGAGTGAGTATGAGCATCGTGGGAGTTTCGGCTCCATGCAGATTCTGATTTTCCACCGCGCCGTCAACAGAAGGGGCAGGAAAAGTTGCTGCAGGATTAAATGCCACATATTCACGTCTTCCGGTTTCTGTCTGACGGAAACGCAGCTCTGTCCCTTCCATAACCGTCTCTACTGAAAGCGGTTTATGCTTGTCTGTTATATCCCAAACGACAACTCCGTCATTACATCCGGATACTGAAAACACACTGTCACGGCATTCCGATGAATAACTACGGAACTCCACACTTCCATTACTCAATGCCAACGACTTACGGTAATTCAACTCAATATAATCAAGATAGGCAAAACTGATACTTCCGGATGAAGAATACCTAAGAGTTAAAGACAAATTGTCATCGCCAGCAACAGTATTTCCACTGCAACTACCCATCGTGCCAATGGAATAACTACCTGTTGTAGCCGATAATGACAACGAAGCTACCGTCTCGTTCTCCGCAACAACATCAAGCGAACTGCGGCCACTTGTATTAGCAAAAAAATTTACCCGGACACTTACCGCAGTATTCTCCACACGACCGGGCAGAGAAAAAGGAAATGTCTGAACCGTATTATACCGGAAGTCCTCACCGAACAAAGAACGTCCAGTCGTTGCAGGAGCATATAATTCATTTTCATGTAAGAATGTCGCAACCGTAGTCGTTATCAACGGCCTCCCATTACCGGCTGACGGTTCTCCTGTGGTCTGAATCACATTCTCTCCTTCATTTTCTGTTATAAAGTAATATCCGGCAACAGAATAAGGATTGCGTTCATGTCTCACCATAGAAGCGCCGCTGTATTCCCATGACACAGGCCCCTGCGCATAAAACACAATCTTGTCGCCATCGTTATATACCGGCAATTGTGGCAAATCGTCGATATAACCGTCGCCCATCGTCTCGGAAATCATCGCCCCGCCATATCCGTAGATTTTCACTTTTGCCATATCAGAAAATCCTAACCGGCTCAAAGCGGTTCTCGTCAATTGATATACACCTGACTCTTCGACATGGATTTTAACCCACTTCCCCGATGCCAAAACAGATTCTGCCGCATAATCGTGATTAGCGGCCATCCCCGATAAAGGCTGCAATAAAATTGATATAAGCCAAACAAATATATATTTGCCAGATAATAATGAATTATATGGTTTCATTCCAGTTCCAAATTAATCAACGGGCACATCTTTTATATAATGCTCATTAATTAATAACGCAGACTGCCGCCTTTTATTGCAACGGGACAATTATTCTGTCCACCTCTTCCATTGCGTCTCATTTCCGTAAAATATATTAAGGTCCACTTCCCCCTCGACACCGTCAATGTCACCCCAATGGCTATATTGCCAGATAGTCCATTCCATAGTATCTTCAGGCAATGTAAACGAACATATCCACAACGGATAATCATCAAAATTTTCCTTTATAAATTTATCATATCCGCCCTTATTCGTGTAAATCATCACTCTACGCTCATTTGCGGAAAGCTCGTCTATCATATCTTGCAATTGTCTTACGACTTTGCTTTTGACAAACACGTATGGATTACCATGCTCTTCGACATCTATTGCCAGCGGCATATCAAAATGCTTGCCTGCTGTGGCATCCAAGAAATTACGCGCCTGCTGCAAACCGTCGACATCGAACCTGAAGAAATGATAGGCTCCGACATACAATCCATTTGCGGCAGCCGCTTCATAGTTGGCTTCAAACAATGAATCCCTAAACCCACTGCCTTCCGATGCCTTCAAAATTACAAAATCAATACCTGCTTCTTTTATTTTTCCGAAATCGACTTTTCCATTGTGTGCGGATAAATCCACACCTTGCAGTTCATAATCCTCAGTCTCGGCATCTCCGCCTTGTCCTCGCAAATTAGAACGTATAAAAAAGAAAACTACCGCGACCAAAACAAGCAGCAACAGAATGGCGGATGCCAAAATGAACCGGAAACGATTACTTTTTGCCATTTCAAATATCGACCGCTTACCAATCAGGATTATTTCAATTCCGTATATTTCTTTCCTGTCCAACAATAGACGATTTTATCCTTCAGATACGGCTTCAACTTGTCATAATTCTCTTTTATCATGACACCTGAAAACTCCGTAGAAGCGACAAGATTTCCGTTTGAGTCAAACACGAATCTCACCAGCGGATATTCCACCAACGATAGAAGCCCATTCTTATCTTTACCGGAAACACCGGTGATAAAATCCCCTACTTCAGGCAATGCGATATATTTCTTAGAGTCAAGAGGGTTCCACGACCGGTCGAATATCATAACCTTGCTGTCGGGCGCAGGTTCAAACAAAGTCTTTGAAACGACGATAAGAGTATCGGAAGAGCCGGAAATTTCAATCTTCATTTCAATTTCCGCACTCTCCGACAATTTTATTTTCATATACGAATCGGTCAGTTCCTCGATACGCGATTTTCCATCCAACCGGTTATCCGCATCTATTTTTTTCCCGCTCCGGTAATAGTCAATCATATCCATCCGGGTAGTCCTGTCTATTACAGTAAACAATGAATCGGGTTCAGAAATAAAAAAGTCGCTTATAACCGATGCCGCCATCTGGCAAACAGATACCGCCAACATCAATATAGAAACTGCCGTCCTCATAATTATTTTCTATTTTCTTTTCTTCGATTTTCCTTTCTTGAATTTTGCAAAAGGCTCGTCATCTTCTGTCCGCTTACCCTTGCTTTTCCTGTCGGAAAGTTTTGAGTAATCACGGTTCGGGTCGGCCAATTCCGCATAGAGGCGTTTCCCGAAATACCTTACGTTTTTCAACGCGCTGACAACCTTATGCCCGTCACCTTTACGAACATCAAACAAGGAATAATTGTTCAACAAGTCAATCCTTCCTATGTCGACACGTCCCGACATATTCTGATTAATAGTGTCGATAAGACGTGCCGGGAAGAAACCGTCAGCCTTGCCCGCATTCACATAGATGCGCTCGTAGCCACGCTCCGCTTTCCGGCTGTCCTTGTCTTTTTCGGAATCGTGGCGGCGTGATGCCTTGTCGCCTCCACGGTCGCGGCCTTTCCGGTCTTTCTTGCTTTTCGGATTTTTATCCTCATAGTCGACTACAGACGGAGCATCTTTGTAATAATCGAGCAAACGGTTGAATTCCAACGACACTACGCGCTTCAGCAAGTCGCTCTCTGAAAGCCATTCCAGTTTTCTCACGATGCCGGGAAGATATTTTTCTATCTCCGTCTCGTTGACCTTTACTTTTTCTATCCTGTCCGCAAGATTATAAAGTTGCTTTTCTATAATATATTGTGGTGTAGGCACCTTTTCATGCTCAAAAGTCTTGCCTATCTTCTTTTCTATGGCACGCAGTTTCGATTTCTCGCGCGAATGGATAATTGCAACCGAGACACCTGTCTTTCCGGCGCGTCCGGTTCGTCCGCTACGGTGCGTATATGTGGCAATATCGTCAGGCAAACCGTAATTTATCACGTGGGTAAGACTGTCCACATCCAGACCGCGCGCCGCCACATCCGTAGCCACCAACAGCTGCAACGTGTGCTCGCGGAACTTCTTCATCACCGTGTCGCGCTGCGCCTGCGACAAATCGCCATGCAACGAGTCCACATTATAACCGTCGCCGATAAGATTGTCGGCTATCTCCTGCGTCTCGCGCTTCGTGCGGCAGAATATTATGGCGTAAATATTCGGGTTTGCATCGGCTATGCGCTTCAACGCAAGATATTTGTCCTTTGCGTTGACCATATAATATATGTGGCGCACATTCTCAGCCCCCTCGTTCTTCGTGCCTATCACGAATTCAACGGGGCTGTGCATATAATTCTTCGCTATTTTTGCAATCTCGTCGGGCATAGTGGCCGAGAAAAGCAGCATCTTACGGTCTTCCGGCACATTTCCGAGAATGCTGTTGATGTCGTCTACAAAGCCCATATTGAGCATCTCGTCGGCCTCGTCGAGAATCACCGTATGCACATTCGACAAATCTACCGTTCCGCGTTTTATCAGGTCCAGCAGACGGCCCGGAGTGGCAACGATGATATGCACACCTTTTTTCAGCGTCCTTATCTGGCTCTCTATGCTCGAACCGCCATATACGGGCAACACCTTCAAATCAGGAGTATATTTCGAGAAATCCGCAAGGTCGCCCCCTATCTGCAAGCATAATTCGCGTGTAGGAGACAGTATCAAAGCCTGAGGCTTACGCAGCTTAACGTCTGTACGTTGAATCACCGGCAGGCCGAATGCCGCCGTCTTTCCTGTTCCCGTCTGTGCCAAAGCGACAACGTCGCCGTCTTCATGGAGTAAATGGGGGATTACCTTTTCCTGAACCGGCATCGGACTTTCAAAACCCAACTCTCCGATAGCCTTCAACAAATCCTCGCGTACTCCTAATTCTTCAAATGTCATAAAATATATTTATCGTTATTTTTAGAAATCCACCTCACGGTGGCTCTTGATTAAAAAATTTGTGCAAAGTTACAACATTTTCGTGAATTACAACAGATTCGCAACCATCATTGTCAGCAGATTCGTGACATTTTGTCAAAGATTAGGAAATTATGGCATATCCACACCTCGGCACAGTTTTGGCTCGGTTGACTGGTGAAATTTATAAAAAACAAAAAACTATGATGACCGAAAAATTACAAAAAGAGATGAATGGACAAATCACGGCAGAGCTGTGGTCCGCAAACTTATATCTGTCGATGGCATTCTATATGCAACGCGAAGGACTCGACGGATGTGCGCACTGGCTTAAGAAGCAGTCGGAAGAAGAAACTTCACACGCTTGCCAGATTGCGGAATATATGGTGAAACGCGATGCAACTCCGTTGGTCGACAAGGTGGATGTTGTTCCTCAGACTTGGGGCAGCGCGCTTGAAGTTTTCGAGGCCGTATATGAACACGAGTGCAACGTTTCAAGAATGATAAACGAACTTGTCGATGTGGCATCAGCCGAGAAAGACAAGGCTACGCAGGACTTCCTTTGGGGTTTTGTCCGCGAACAAGTAGAAGAAGAGGCTACTGCCGCTTCAATAGTCGACAAACTTAAAAAAGCCGGCGACGCAGGTTTGCTCTTTGTCGATGCCCAGCTTGGCGAAAGAAAGTAACACTAAGCTAAATATAATAAAAGTAATGCCGTTGCGCTTGTGCGGTGCAACGGCATTACTTTTATTCAGCAAAACAACGTCACTTCTTCGTGAAACGCAGTGTCGCAGTCTTTCCGCCTGTCGCCACCACAAGCAGATAGTCGCCTTGCGCAAGCCCGCTGACATCTACAGCCGTAGTACCGTCCTCGCCTTTCAGCGTACCGAGAAGCCGTCCATTCAAATCGAAGATGCGGATTACGGAGTCTGCTGTAGTTCCGGTCACATTCAACCGTTCCACTGCCGGGTTAGGATAACATCCCACCGCACCGGCATCCACCGTCCCGGCACCGCCAAATGCCGTTACCGTAACCTCCTTTTCAAGCGAAACAGGAAGATAATTTCTGCTCTCCTGTTCCTGTAATCAGACGTTTCAATAGTTTCCAATGGGATTCATCTTTGGTTTAGTTCCTCCAACTTCT